>PJTQ01000110.1_pt1 | contig 135969 bp, 112 predicted proteins | sample 1512231 | NCBI WGS metagenome assembly PJTQ01 (sample SAMN08177688, study PRJNA422409) | Soil metagenome, whole genome shotgun sequencing project. | isolation source: Soil (3) enriched on wood chips | place: USA: Madison | collected 2015-01-15 | reverse complement strand
GGCGAACCAATCCCACCTTAAATGAAAGACTGTAATCCTTCTGAGTACGCTTTACGTACTGACTTGATTCAATTTTATCCATACGATACTTTTTGGTGTATCGCTATTTCAGGACGGGACAATCCAATTAAATTTTGAAAGGAGGGTTTTTACCCTCCTTTTTTTATTATATGTAATATTCAATACCCAGTTTGGTAGATTTTTTTCTGTTGCACGGCTCGCATAAGAGTTGAAGATTGCGATAGGTGGAAGAACCCCCTTTTGCCACCGGAATAATATGGTCAAACTCTAATTTTTCGTTACTCCCGCAAGCTACGCATTTACCTTCATCTCTTCTCCATACTTGGTCCTTTACATGCTGCTGTATCACCTCTCTTGGAGATTTCTTTAATGCTTTATTATCAGCTGCCGGATGTAAAAAGGTAAAAACAGGACTTTTCCTTTGATCGTAAGTGGCAAAAGTATGTTTCCACTTTACCCAAAGGTCAGTACGGCTTTCAGCTCGCCCCATATCATCTTTACCACCTTTTAAAATGATAAAATTCCAGTCCTCTTCTTGAAAATAGGTTTGAACAAATTGAAAAGAATAGCTGTCATTAATGCCCCAGTCTTTAAGGCATTTATAGTCAAAAGGTGATTGCAGAAACTCAGGAGGCTTCTTGCCGTAAAAGTTCAAACACTGATCCAGATAGGCAGCTCTGCATTTGTTTGCCTCATCAAAAATTGTTTCATCATTATGCCTAATTAGCCTTTCTTCCAAGGTTTGAAAATCCGGAAGATCAAAATTCTTATAGTATTGATCGATCAATTTCTGTATTTCCTCAAAAAGAGGGCCATACAATTGTTTCTTTAGAATGTGCCTTTTATTGGGCGTAAAAAAATACAGACTAGTGAGCCAGAAAACTATCTGCTTTTCTAATACGGTATATTGTGTATTGCGGAACCAATCATATAATAGGGGTTCAACTGTAATTGCAAGGCAATAGAGATCTTTAAAATCAAACTTCCCCAAGTTAACAATGTCGTGAAACCGCTTCAAATTACAATACTCCTCTAATGAAGTGATGTAAAAGCTAATGTAGTACTCATTAAGACAAGTTCTTATTTGCTTAACATGCGATACTCTTTTAAGAAATTCGTCCCTCGATAATTTGGACTTTTTATGAATATTAGGGTCAATGATGAAGACATGTGAGGAAATGTCTTGGTCAGTATCTAAATACATTGAAATATAGCTATTAGAAATACAAACTCTTACTTCCCTTCAATCAACCTCTCCAACCTCGCCATCATATCATCCTTCTCCTTCAGCATTCTTTCATAAAGCGCCATCTTTTCTTCATGAAGTTTTAAAACGGCATCGACAGGATTGTTGTTACTAATGATAACGCCTACTGCATTATCCTTAAAATCATGATTGGTAATGATGTTGATTGCTTGCTGTTCATCAAAATTCTGGATCGCCTCCACCGGTATTTTCAATAAGGTAGATATTTTTTGAAGTAGGGGAGTATCAATCGTTTCTTTCTGCTCGAGCAAGGATATGGCCTGCTGGCTCATGTTGAGGTCAAAAGCCAGGGCATCTTGCTTTATACCCAGCATTTCGCGAAAACGTTTAATGTTGCGGCCTTCGTGTACTTTATGGTTCGGCATAGCGGTATGTGTTGTCATAGGAGCAAATTTAGTTTTTTCAAATTAGATTATGCAAGCCTAAAGATACATAAAATACAGGCTGTTTGGTGTAAAATACCGGCAATTTATACAGTGTGCAAAACAAAGCTAAAACAGGTATGCCTTGCATCAGTTTTGTACAAAAAGCTGGGTGCTGTTATGTAGCCGGTTCCGCGTGAGGGATAGCAGCGGATACCCCGCTGAAGCCTTTGCAGCTTGGATTTTGTGGCGGAGTAGCAGCGAATAGCCCGACCCCTGCCTGCTAAAATACAAACAACGAACAGGGCAGGGGGCACGCCCTAAATAAAAACTACTTGGTTAAGCAAAACTTGTATAAGCATACTGGCGACGTTTATCCGTAACTGATGGGCGAGAGGTTGATCACCAATTGATGCAACTTGCTTTAGCAAAACAATTGCCCCAGAAAGCAGCGCATATTCATGAAACCCTGCTCCAGTTCTTTCAGGAATTAAGAAAACTTGGTGCTGAGTTTGGCTATAGAAGCGCTACAGAAATGCTGCATTTACTGTATCAACTCGGCACTATTAATAACGCGCTCCCCTTAAATGAGCAATTAGATATAGCTATTATGCAAAAACTATTGCCTAAGCTACACGGCTCGCGCCGCAAGCTTTGTCCTGTGCTGGTTGCTTTAGGTAAGCTGTGCATCGCAAATTCTAAAAATGTCGATATCATTAGCCCTATCGAAAAGGATATATTTGAGGTGGAAGACTACGACTATAACCAGAAGCATGTATTATACCCTTTATCGCTCGAAAAAATTGTGCGTATGTATAAAGGAGCCATAGATAACGGATTTGCCAGTTTTGCCGAAGCTTAAATATGAAACAGTATCCTCCATAGCCATTTCATTCGATCATATAGAAGCTGGGCTGCAGCTATATGTGGATGCGCGCCAGCCCAACACATTGTTTGATGCTGAGGGCAGCGCTGTGGCGTATAATGAAGCACGTTTTCAATTAGTAGAAGGCTGCTTCTATGATTTTACCTGGAGCCATCCAGCCTATCGCTTAGGCGATATTGGAGCAAACATCATCACGCCACATCGGCGAAACCCTCATATGGGAACCATTGCCCCCAATATTTTTGTAGGCACTTTGGGTATCCCCATTTACCATCAACAGCATACAGCTGCTGTTAGCCAGGTAGCCTTAGAGGTACAATCGATAAAATCTAGTTACCGCGATGATTATCGCGATATGCTGGCATTTATTACCGAAAAGTGTACCGATTTATTGCTACAATCCAACGCCCCGGCAGCCCATTATTTTGATGTAGATTATAGTAAAGACAGCCAGACGCTATACCAGAAATTTGCCTTTATACAGTCGGTTATTGATACAGATGAATTTGCAGTAGCTATTTATAAAATCGTTACCGAACCCGTTACGCGCTGGGTAGACGCTTTAGCCACAAAAGACGTAAGACAAATACGGCGCCTCTCTCATGCACAGGTGAAAGAGCTATTGAAGGGAAGTAACCGCGTACCACTTGCAGATGAGTATGCGTTCAAAAGTGCAGGACTGCATACCATACCCCAACAAATTAAGGCTGTACGCAAAATAGATTCAGTGGACACTCCAGAGAATCGTTTTGTAAAACATGTATTAGAAACGTTACTTCAATTTTGTACCGATATTCATTATGCGGCTGCTCATCAAACTAAGCTGTATCAGGAATCTTTGTTGCTGATGCGCAAGCTAGAATCCTTTTTGCATCACGTTTTTTTTACCAATATTTCCAAACCCCATACCTTAAAACTCAATAGCCCCATTTTACAACGCAAAGAAGGGTATAGAGAAGTATTGCGCACTTGGTTGATGTTTGACCTTGCTGCCAAATTAGTATGGCAGGGTGGGGAGGATGTGTACCAAGGTGGCAAAAAAGATGTAGCCACACTTTATGAGTACTGGCTGTTCTTTAAGCTGCTTGCCCTGTTTCAAGAAGCGTTTCAGCTAAGCCCCTCTGATGTAGGACAATTGATAGAGCCGACCGATGATGGCCTTAACCTGCGCCTAAAACAAGGCAAACATTATCCCATAAAAGGCATCTATAATGCCGGTGGCAGAAAACTGGCGATCCGCTTTAGTTACAACCGATCATTTAGTGGTCACAAAGATTATCCCGACGCGGGCAGCTGGACCATGACTATGCGGCCCGATTATACCCTTTCCTTTTGGCCGGCAGGCATTACAGAGCATGAAGCAGAAGCGCAAGAGCTGATTGTGCATATTCACTTCGATGCTAAATATAAAGTAGATGGCTTCAATAAATATGCGGCGACCATAGACGAAGCGGTATTAATGCAAGAGAAGAACGAGCAGCGTAAAGGTCTCTATAAAAATGCAGATTTATTAAAAATGCATGCCTATAAAGATGCCATACGGCGCACAGGCGGTGCTTATATTTTATATCCAGGTAGCGAAGCGTTGACCAGGCAGGGCTTTCATGAAATCATACCCGGTTTAGGAGCCTTCCCAGTGCGTCCCTCTACAACTAACGACGGTACAGGCGCGCTCAAAGCCTTCATTTTAGCGGTGATCGATCATTTCATCAATCGTACATCGCAACGCGAAAAATTGGCTTATCATACTTTTGATATTTTTAAAGAAAAGCCAAAGGCAGATCATGTTTTAAAAGATGCATTGCCCGAAGCCTATGGTACCAATCGCGATTTATTGCCCGACGATAGCTTTGTATTGATTGGGTACTACAAGTCTGCGGCGCAACTAGCCTGGATAGAGCAACACCATTTGTACAACTTTAGAACTGGCAATGGCCCCGGCGCCTTAGTGTTGAGCAAAGAAACCGTAAGCGCCAGATACTTATTGTTACACACCAAAGGACAACAACACTCTGGCCAGCTTTGGAAAATTGTGGGTAAAGGTCCCCGGCTTTTTTTTAAGCAAGATCTATTAGCCAAAAATTATCCTGATCCAAGCCAGGATCATTATCTGGTGTTACAACTGGCTCCTGTACAAGATCCAGAATTTATCCATCTACAATGGAACTTTAAACAGTTGCGCCATTACGTGCGAGGCCGGGCAGCTGCCTTTCTTTTTACTGCTAGCCTAGCAGAATTGATGCGAGTGGTAAAGATAGATGTATAACATTTAAAGTCCATGAAATATGCCTAACCGAGAGATGACGATAACAAGCGGCAATACGGTGGGTTGTATAGATATTAGAGGCGGAGCCGCATAGCAATAACAGCTTTATACAAGGATTGACAATTACATTCCGCCCCGTAACATTGCATTTTTTACAAGTGGTAGCAGAAAAGTAATATTATTCTGTTCAAGACTATTTGCTATTTTTTATTTCAAAAAAAGTGTAATACTTTTTTTTACTACTTTTGCTATTGAGTGTTAAAAAAGTATTACAAAATTAATTTTAAATGAAAATAGCATACTATTTAAATGAAGGTAGAAAGAAGAATCTTTATTGTCGTATTAGTGATGGAACGGAAAGGGTGACATTCAGCCTGGAACATAGCGTTGATGCTAAGGAGTGGAATGCAAGAAAGGAAGAAGTAAAGGATGATGATGTTTACCATTTTACTTTACTGAATTTTAAAAAGTATCTCACTAACAGGTATCACGAACTGAAGGCCGAAGGGAAAGAAAATATCTTAACACTCTTGAAAAATGAAGCGAACACTTTTCTTGACAGTTCAGGAATAGAAGGAATTGCTAAAAAGATGTTTGACTTTGAAAATGAGAAAGATAGTTTACCCAAATATGATGACTTTCTTCGAGCATTTGAGAAATACAGTAGCTTAAAAAGAGAAGATTATAAGGCCGAAACAGTGGGAGGGCAAATACATTTTCACACCAACGATGAAGTGTATGAAATGGATACCTATGAAGGGAAAACCGCTTTTCTGAAGTCCGTAATAGAGGGAAGATCTTATGATGAAATATACACTATGACTAATGAAGGCATATGGAGTGAAATCTATATAGATGCAGGTATCGAAAAACACATTTTCCTGCGTCAAATGCTTAATGAATGGGAACTATATTGGGATAAAACATACAAGAATATTAAAGAGACGGTTGGCAAAACGGATCATCTGGATAAAATGAAAGAAAAGTCCTGGCGACAATTTCAGGTTTATATGGAATGTTATGAAGACTCGGGAGATGCTATAAAGCTGGCATTGGAAATAGATGAGGATGGTCTATATCCTATCGCAGTCATTACGATGATGCAAATTTTTGATGCGGAAACCTGTTACCTGGAATATTGCGAACTGGAGTTTTATAATGGTGATGAGTGGGAGTCAACATCTCTTAGTGATGACGAAGACTGGGATGGTCCAATATTTTTCATAAAACCTTACGACGTTTAAAATATAAAAGCAATGTGGCACAATGACTACATCGACCCCGAATTCATCTCTTATCTTAACAGGCACTTCACCGGCATAGTACAACTGAAAGATAAAATTGAAAAAATATCCATCTTCTTTGAACTTGCTGAAGCTTTTTCTAACCAGGCTTGCCGGTTTTATATAGACATTGAGTTGTTTGACTATGAAAACCTTTCTATTGAAGATAAAAGGAATGCCAACAAATTCTTTCATAACGTTTTAAATGAAACAGGCAGCAAGTTTGTTTCCTTTATTTACAAATCTCAAAGAGATTACCATATCGATATAGATATAGTGAAATCGTTTATTTATCACTATCAATTTGCTGTAAACCTATTTGAAGGGTTTATAAAAAATATTTTACCTGCTAATTGCGCACTGGAAATAGCCTCTTTAGAAACAGAACCCTTCTTTAATTACATAGCATACTTCCTAAGGCATACTAAGTATTCAAAAGAGGAGGAGCGGTATTCTTTTGAAAGAGAATACCAGGAAGTTACCAAAAGAAAGTTTGATTTTGATTGCTACTATCATAAGCGTTTAGTCAATGCCGCTGTTAAGGAATTGACGAATAAAGAAAATGTGGTGACAGATGAGGAGCTATATAATGCCGGTGGTGGCGACATTGCAGCCATTAGGGAATTCGTTGTTGAAAATAAAGTACCTTTTTCTATACGTTATTATACAGACGTAATAGATAATATCCATGTTGATGCTTCAGTCCTGAAAGAAAAAATAAGTAATTACATTCCTGATTTTTATTTAAATATTAAACCGGCTATTATACTCAGCCTGATTAAAGATAAAGAAGAGGTTATAGTACAAAAAAACAGGATGATTGAGGGAAAGTGTGAAGCATTAGCAATCCGATTGGGAGATTATATCTATGTCGAGAATAGGTATTACACTAATGATAACGATGCTATAGGAGTTATAAAAAGTATCGATCTGAGCTATAATAATGAGCTTGAAGTTCGATATAACACCTTAAAGAAAGACTTACAGGAAAGCCGGTTACCGCTTAAGTCTGCAAGAGAAAAAGAGATTGCTTATACCTTGCAATCAGAAGTATTTCGGGAAGAAAAGAATAAAGGACTATTGAGGGCCAAAGAGCAGTTGATCCGTCTTTTTAAAAATAAGGGAATGAAGAATCCATTATTCAAAACAAAAAAGAAGAAAAACTAAGTTTGATAACATAATATGTCAAATATTTTTTTAAGCCATACCAGTATTGATAAACCCTTTGTAGAAAAGCTTGCCAAAGATTTGAGATACAACCATACTGATCTCATTTAATTATAGAACATGAAACAACAGTCTATACGTTTAGGAGAGGCACAAACTACAGAAGCGAACATCAATATGCTCAAGAGAGCATTGCCTGAGAAGGCTGTAATAGTTGAATTTGAGGACAATCCTTATTTCAAAGAATTTTTGGCTCATTTTTTTACTGCCCAAAATTTACGATATGTTCAGGATTTGATTGATAAACTTGCAGAATTGCATATAGCCAGTGATCAGAATGAAACTAAAGGGGCTTTTTATGAAGACCCTAACTTTTATATTAAACGAAGTTTTTTCACCAGTGCTATCGTTACCTATGCCAGAGCTTTTAATAGTCCTAAGGGGAAAATTAAAAAACCAGATGTAAAACATTTACTTAAACAGCTTCCTGATGATCTGGTGTTTGATGATGAACGGAAACTAAAAGAGCGTCTTTTAACTATTCATGAGAAAATTATAACACTTAGGAATAAGTTTATTGCTCACGCAGAGGATAGTCATTTTGAAACGGTTAGCGCTTACATCACTTTTAATTTTGAAAATAATGTATTGCAGCATTCTTTAAATGGAATGTATTTAGGTACATACAGTTTATCAGGAGAAGAGATTCAAGAGTGGATAATGCTTAATGCTTATCTACAAAAAAAGCTTTTAGAGAAGCAAAGAGAGCTTACTGATTTGTTCTTTGAAAAATTAAGTAAAGAGGAGTTACTAAGAATAGCCTCTACAGCAAGAGCTTTTTGAAAAATTCTTCTTCTAATATACCTGATTATTTAAATAACAGAGTAGCTAAGCAACTCAAAGTTCCTTTTGAGGAAGAATGCTACCACCGTAGTTGCCTGACCCAAGCATTACGCAAAAATCGCAGATTGAAGATGCTTAAGAGATACTTCAAAGTATTTTGGATTGGAGAATAAACTCCGTTTTCGATTACTCCATTTTTCCAATCCATGCGAAATGACTTGCTTATCTAAAGTGTTTTCTTTGGTTGCTATATAATCGATAGATGATAGAAGCTCTAAGGCAAAATCTGAATAAAAGCCTCTTAAAAAGACAATCGTTTTATTGGCAATAGTTATAAGCTCACTATTACTTTCCACATGTTGTTTTACATCTTCATAAGCATCGGATACTAAGGTTAACGGTTCAAATGGCTTTTTATCCATATCACTATAACCCATCAGGTAGCTTCCATTAATGGCATTTAACACAAACCGTACTTTGCCCGAATACGGACCATAAAAATTAGGCTCAAAAGTTAATTTGAAGTATTTTCTTGCACCAAATTTTTGCAGAAAATAGCATATTTTTTCGCTGGAAAATTCGGATACGTATTCACCATTTTTTACTAAATCGTATAATACATAAAGTAGTAAAGCACGGGCATCGGTAAGTTTTACCCTTTCTTTTTTTAAATGCTCTTGTATTTGCAAAGTGGGTTCGTAAACATATACATCTACATCCAAATGTTGTAGCTTTTCTTCTATAAGCTTTTTCACTTTTTCCCAGTTTAAACCGCCGTTTCCTGCTCCTAAAGGTGGTATTGCAATGCTTTTTATTTTTCTTGCTTGTATTTCAGTAATAAGATTATCCAACCCATCTTCTATGTACTTGTATTCAGAGGGCTTTTTCCAACTGGTTTTTGTTGGAAAGTTTATGATGATTTTTTCTCCGGATGCAGCACTGGAATCTTTTGTTATAAACATTTTCCCTACCTCAACTTCACCCAACTTACAAGCTTTTTCATAAGCTTTATAATTATTGGGATATTCCTTTTTAAATTGCAAAGCAATGCCTTTACCCATTACACCCATTGTGTTTACGGTATTAACCAATGCCTGAGCTTTGCTATCTAATATATTTCCGGTAACGTATTGTATCATGTTTGTTCTTTAGTAATATGCCTGGGGTATTATTTTAATATGCTCTGCTTTAATACCATAGCCTATCAACTTTTGTTTGGCAGTGTCGTTGTAACAGCCATATCCTGTAACGAGGCCGGGGTTTATATCGGCTAATGCCAAAAATTCAGCCTGCTTTTTACGCTTTACATTTAAGTTTTCCTGTCCGCTCCAGTAGGGGGCTTTCACCGCATTCCAATCTATAATGTCTGTTAAATCATTAATCTTTGTATGGTCATAAAACGTTGTATAATTATCTGTGCCATGCCCATCGGAAAAATAATAAATTGTTTGATTCTTAATAATTTGTAAAATAGGGCATGCCAAATATACTATATTATCGGGAGCGGTAGGGTGCATCACAAAATTACCACCATTTTGTATAACATACAGCATAGGCATTCTAACGCCAAAGTAAAACGGAATATAATCACCAAGCGTAATCAGCGGCGCCCCAAGATTGAGAAAATCACCATTGTCCACCGTAACTTGTTTTTGATCCCGGGTGTTAATCAAGCTTACATCACCAATAGAAACAAAATTAGGATTGGCGTTTGGCGAGTTTTTATGAGTAATACCATACTGCAATATATGTGGTATATTGTCAATATGTGTCATCCGGTAAAGATTAACGTCTTTTAAATTCATCGCCCTATTTTAATTTTTACTTCCCCTCAATCAACTTCTCCAACCTCGCCATCATTTCATCCTTCTCCTTCAACATTCTTTCATATAGAGCAATCTTTTCCTCATGCAATTGCATCAGCTTATCAATAGGATTATAATTATTGATTACAGTACCTACCTGAGCATTGTCATTAAACGTGCTGGAAATTATAGTGATCGCCTGCTCTTCATCAAAATTCTGAATAGCTTCCACCGGTATTTTTAAGATAGCAGAAATCTGCTGGAGTAGGGGAGTATCAATAGTTTCCTTCTGCTCCAGCAAGGATACGGCCTGCTGGCTCATGTTGAGGTCAAAGGCCAGGGCATCTTGTTTTATACCCAGCATTTCGCGAAAACGTTTAATGTTGCGGCCCTCGTGTACTTTGTGGTTCGGCATAGCAGTATGTGTTGTCATAGGAGCAAATTTAGTTTTTTCAAATTAGATTTTGCAGGCCTAAAGATACATAAAATACAAGCGTTTTTGGTGTAACACACAATCAATTTTTGTAGGAAACAAAACCCGGCGGCCGTTGCTTTGTACCAACAAAAAAGCTAAGCTATGCAAACACTAAAAACACCTCGCATTACAAAACCCATCCGCCGCATGACGGTATGCCGCTATGCGTTTTGGGGCGTCAACAGCAGAACAGCCACATCATTCCCGGCATTGCGGTTGGCCGGAAAATGGCTACAGGATAGCGGTTTTAAACCCGGCCATGTAGTAGATATCGCCTGCGAAAAAGGCCGGCTCACCATTACCATTGCCAAAGAACAAAAGTATGAAGCCTTGCAAGAACGGTTTCAAAGGGAAAAGATAGAGATTGTGTAGGCGGCTACATACGCTTTGTATGCCCGCGTGAGGCCCGCCTATATAACATATCCCGACCCCTGCTTACTAAAATAGTAACAACAAACACGGCACGTAAGCCCGGGATATATTATAGTCCGTAATAGCGTTATTACGGTCTTGTATCATCCATCTTTATGCAACAGATTCGGCTTAAACGCTACTGCTTTTACCGGCACTTTTCTTTTTCCCATCCAACGCTGCAAAAGAGAAAGACGCTTGATAGAATTATTGGCCAAATATTGCAGGAAATCTTTTTCTTTCAGAAGGTACGCAACCTGATCCAGGCTTATTGTACGTGTCCGTTCACCCACCTCCAGGTTATTCTTTAAAATAGTATACCCGATATGTACAGCCTGGTTGTTGTCCAGCAATATAGTATTTGCCTGCACCAGTCGCCCATCTTTTAGTTCTACAATATCGTTCTGCTGTATTAGTAAATTCTTTAAAAAAACTGCTTGCTGCTGCTGTAGTATTTCCTTTTTTTGATCTATTAAAAAATGATCATAGAGGTAAGCTATTAATCTGCGGATCACCACTTCATCATAGTACCGGTAACCTGTGGTCGCCAACTCCTGTTTTAGGGCTTCAGCAAGTTTATCGGTATGAATATGCACCTCATCAATTGTATGCAAACCATTAATGTGTATGGGTACATCATACTTTAGTAACAGGGAGTGTATATCCGTTAAGGTTATGGCCGACAACTGTTGTAGCAGAGTGTCCGTTAGCTTAAAGCGGGTTCTTTCGGCTATATATATTTTTCGCGTCTGCCGGGCCAGCCGGTGCAGCCTGGCCCATTGCCATGTATCGGTTTCAAAACTAGCCAGCTTAAAGCCATTGCGCTTGTCCTGCAAAGCTGCACGTATATTTTTAGCTGCATAATTTGCGTGTGGCCATTTAATAATATCCTGTACTTTTATGGCTGTGCCGGGTTCTAATGCATCTTCCAATTGCAGTATGGCATTGGCTGTAAGACTTTCATAAATACTCCGAAACTCCAGCAGCAATAATAATTTTGATCCTCTTTTATATTCGTACCTGCTGGTGTTGGTAGATAAAGTGAAGGTATAATTGGGACTGCCTTCAAACATAAACTCCCGCTCATTTAAAGAGGGTATTGCCCAATAAGCATCATTTACTTTTACATCGTAAGTAACGCTTATGTATTCATTACCATAATTTTCCTCATAACTATATCCTATGGTAACACATTTGATATATTGTTTTTGTGCTATAGTTTGCTTTATACGCACATATAGAAAGTGTGCCAGGGATAACGAATCGTTCATTTAGCCTATTGATTACCATATAAATATCGCAATTTATATTTCTGATACAAACAGCTTGTAGAAATTTTGAACCAAGTTTATTTTTATTTAGTTGATTATCAATATTTTATTGTCTTTACAATAATTAAATGACCTGGAATTAAGTCGGGCTATATACCTAAAGATTAAAACGTAAAACGATAAATCATTGATTAACAGACTGAAATGATAGAATGTGCGGTAGGTTAGGTTCGAGTCCTGTTTTATTGGAAAAATGCTTATTTTTTTAGAAATTGTACCAGTAAATCATAAACAGAACTGGAGAGCAGGCTAAGCAGGAACCCTGCGATTAATTCTATAGCATTTTCCATAACTGCAAAGATAATGATAAATAAAAAACGCATACGTACCTTGTTACGAAAGACGGCAGATAAATTTATTTCGGTGCGCAGCATGATGCCCCTGCTAAAATGGAAACAAAAAGAAACCGCCCAACTGCTTGATTATCTCGAAGCCCAGGGCTATATAGAGCCATCGGCTATAGGGCAAGGAGGCTACTGGCAGATCTCGATGCGGGGCAGGGTATTAGCTCATAGCGTATTAGTAAGGGAATTTAAAGCTGATACCATAAACCGGCACCTGGATGCATTGCTTGCCCGTGCCCGGGAGGTAAACGAATCTACCCGGTTTCCCGATCGTATTACCTGCATCAAAGTTATAAGTCCATATCCTGTAGCGCAGCGCAGTACCGGTATAAATATCGCTTATTGCTTAAGCCGTAAAGATATTACAGAAGAAGCTTACCAAGAGGCAGCCCACAAGCTTAGGGCAGCTTACGGCGGTACCTTTGGCAATATACTCGATTATCATACTTACCCTGCAAAGGCTATTGCACGCTTTTTACAATCGGGCAGCAAAGTGCTGAAGCTGCATGAATATAATGCCCAAGACCTTATGCTACTGCAGGGGCATATTGTATTGGATACTTTAGCACGTCAGCAGCAATGCGTTATAAACCCGGCTTTCATATATACCTCAAAGTGCAATATTTCCAATCGATCTAGTTATGTGTGGAAGATTTTGATAAAACCAGACTGGTAACTCAGCAACTGGAATTGAGGTAAAAGGGATTCCGTTTCTTAATTCAACAAGAGCAATATGTTCTATGCCCGATGTATCTATAATAGTGACAGAATAAAACATAAAGTAATACTTATCCAGTTTTTCCAGATTGTCGTAAAAATTATATGCAATAAATGAGGAATAAAAGCATGGTAAGTCGTCTATACGCAGCGCACCACACTAATAGGCTCCATATATGCTGGCTCCGCCACCCCAGTAGCGCGTTTTAAGGTGCTCGTATACCAGGTTTGTTTTCAGATCGATATCGTCGGTTTGGTAAGTGGGATAGGGCAAAGCCTCAAACAGGGTTTTGTTTACGGTATTAAATACTGCGGCGGCCGTCACCGATTTTTCGGCCCACTGCTCTATCTTCAGCTTTTCTTGTTTAAGATCTTCCAAAAGATCTATGGCTATTTTCTTAATCGCCTTCTTATCTTTTTCTTCCAATTGTTTACCGTGGCGCAGGATGTCGAATATAGCCTTCTGCTCATCAGTAAGCCCTTCTCGCTTGGTTTCGGCCTCTTCATGTGTATAAGCATTTACCAGCTCTACCAGTTTGCGAAAGGTTTCCCTGATCACTGCTTCATCTTTACCGAGGTTATATGCGTCTATAATTTGCTGGTAGCGCTGGTAGTAATCAATCGTAAGCGGATTACGGTCGATCATTTGTTTCAGCCGATGCTCTACTTTGTCTTTTAGCGATTGAACCGCCATATTTTTATGTTGTAGTTTGTTGAAATATTGTTCCAGCAGCTCAAAGTTCAACCCGCTGAGGTCTATTATTTTACCTTCATCTTCATCGGGCTCCGATACAATGTTCTCAATCGACTCATCTACCACTGCCTGTATCTTTTTCATAATTTCAGCTACATCGGCGCTCTCCACATTATCATCAATAGCGGTATATATTACATTGATCGCATCGCGACGGGGCCGATACTCGTTGAGGAGCTTATGAGGCTGTAATGCTTTGTATTTGCGAAACACTTCGCGGGCCAGCACCTGGAACTTGCGTTTAGTCTCATCGTTGGTATATACCGCATTTAATGCCCGCTCTATGGCGGCAAGCTTCAATAGGCCATCGGTAGTGTTGATCAACTCATACAAGTCGTAATTTACTTCATCAAGCAGGAAAGCTTCTGTGGCCGCCAGGGCTTCTTCAAGCAACAGCAACAACTCGCTATTAGGCTCTAGCGGTGGTCTTTCTTTTTCTTCTTTGCCCTTGCCCGATGTCTGATCGCCGGTACCATATATAGCCAGGGCATCCAGCAGGGCGGTATAGGTTTCTATATAATCTACAATAAGGCCATTGTTCTTTCCCTCGTTGATGCGGTTGGCACGGGCTATGGCCTGCATCAGGGTATGCGATTTCAATGGCTTATCGAGATAGAGCGTAGACAGGCTGGGCACGTCAAAGCCGGTGATCCACATGGCGCATACAATCACCAGGCGAAAAGGATCATGTTCTTCTTTAAAGCGCGTTTCCAGGTCCTGGGTATTCATCTTTTCGCGGTGTGGTTCTATATCAAGATCCCATTGCCGGAATTTCTGAATTTCGTTCTGCTCCGGGCTTACTACTACGCATATTTCGGTTTCTTTGATCCATTGCAGCTCCCGGCTTTTTTCCAGCAGCTCCTGGTCGCCGTATTTGCCTTTGGCTATATCTTTTTCCAGTGTGGCTATATACTGGTTCCAGTGTGCTGTAATAAGGTCGTGCATTTTTACCGCCGTCAGTTTATCCAGCGCTATAAACATACCTTTGCCTTTGTAGCCCCGGTTGCAAAAATGCCATACCACATCTTTGGCAATCGCATCCAGCCGCTTATGTGCGGTGAGTATGGGATACTCGCGGGCAAATAGCTGCTCTACCCGGCTGCGCTGGTCGCTGTCGAGGTCTTCGCTTTCAGCATCTATTATGGCCCGTATCTGTTCGTTAATAACGGGATTTTTCAGGCCAAGGTATTCACCCCGGTTTTCATAATACAACGGTACGGTGGCCCCATCGTCCACACTGCGTTTAAAATCGTAGCGCGATACATAATCGCCAAAAATGCGGCGGGTAATCTCATCGTCTTTAAACAAAGGGGTACCGGTAAAGCCTATGAATGAGGCATTGGGTAAGGCATTGCGCAGGTTAAGGGCCAGGTTACCGCCCTGGCTGCGGTGCGCTTCGTCGGATAGCACAATAATATTATCCCGCTGGGTGATTTCCTCTCGGAAATTGAATTTGTGGATGAGTGTAAACAGGTAGCGATGCTCTGAGCGGAGCAGTTGCTGCAAGTGATGGCCGCTATTGGCTTTGAGGCTGTCTTTAGCGCCCGCTTTTATCTGTGGTACGGCTCCTACACCGCTAAAAGTGCCATATATTTGAGTGTCGAGCTCGTTGCGGTCGGTAACAATAAGAAAGGTATAGCTACCAGTGAACTTATGGTGTATTTTCTGGGCAAAAAATACCATGGAATAGGATTTGCCGCTGCCCTGGGTATGCCAGAACACGCCCAGCTTTTGCTTTTCTTCCAGGCTGATGAGTCCCTGCTTATACTGCTCGTTTTTATGCAGAATGTTGGCTATTGCCTTGTTGACACCAATAAACTGGTGGTTACGGGCAATGAGCTTTACCATTTTGCCCATGGAGTTATCGAAGAGAATAAAGTTTTCAAACAGGTCGAGAAAACGTTGTTTTTCGCATACGCCTATGATAATGCGGTCAAGCGCCACAATACCATCTTCTTCTTCGGTAATGCGCTTCCATTCATGAAAGTGCTGGTAGCGGCCGGTTATGCTGCCTATGCGGCTTTCAATACCGTTGCTCAATATTACAAAGGCATTGTAGTAAAACAAGCCGGGTATTACATCTTTATAATCAGTAAAGTTATCGTTGTATGCATTTTCCAGCTTGCGGTGTGCCGCCTTCAGCTCAATAAACAACAAGGGTATGCCGTTTACAAAACCGATGATATCAGGGCGGCGTTCACGGCCGCTTTTGCCTTGCAGCCACAGCTGCCGCACGGCCAGGAAGTTGTTTTCGTCCGGTGCTTCAAAGTCGATCACCTTCAGTGTTTTGTTTTTTACCGGCTCCCCCTTTTCGTTGATATAATCTACCTGTATGCCATTACGGATCAGCTGATGTTTTTCAAAATTGATCTCGTGCAGCGATTTGGTGCTGCTTTCTTCGGTAAGCTTTTCCCAGGCGTGTGCATATGCTTGTTCGGGCAGGTTGGGGTTAAAGGTTTTTAATTTTTCCAGGAAGATGCGCTTCAGCACTACCTCTTTACGGTTGAGGCGACCCAGAGTGCTGCCTTCGCCATAGGTTTCTTTATTATAAGCTACCTGTGTATCCCAGTGCAGCTGATTAAAAAACAAGTCGATGGCGGTTTGCTCTATCAATTTATCTTCAGAATATTCGTGGGCCATAGTTTATACTTGGTTTATGGTCTCATCCAGCCAGGCGGTCAATTGCTGCTGAATCTCTTGTTGCCAGTGATGAATACTGCTCTTTTTTATATCGGATTCTCCCGGTGTAGCAATGATGAGGATGCTGCATTCCTTATTCATTGCCGGGTAAGCAGCTGTGGGATGAAACAGGCCGCCATTTTGCTGTGTTACAACGCCCGGATACACCAAAGCTACTTTTTTAGCGCCAAAAAAATCATGATAGGCATACATCTGCCGCAGATCCTCCGGCGAGGGGTGACGGGCACCCAGGTTTTTCCATTTAGTGTCCAGTACTATGCAGCCGGTTTCATGCCCCTTATTAATCACAATGTCCGGACGCATCTTCTGACTATGCCCATTATGGGGCTTCCAGAAAGAGGCAGACACTTGTTCGGCTACGGTAATGTCATTGGCTTTAGACTTGCGCAGGCTACTATACACAAATTTTTCCCAGAGTGTGTTCATGTCAAACATAAGGGCCAGCACATGATTACGGCCATGACTTACATCGGGGTGGTATTGCAGCAGTATATGTTTAGCAATATTGATGGCTTTTTCATATGATTGGTTTTTACGGTTAAATACCAGCTTTTCAAAAGTCGCTTCGGTTACTTTAATGTCGGGCATTTCGGGAAAATGCAGCAGCAGCGCGCCAATGCGGCTATGCAGCCCGGCATGGGTATTGACCTGTTGCAGCAGGCATATAGCTTTATACAGGATACAGTGTATAGGGTGCTGTACATCGTAGGTGCTATGCCGTACATAAAAGCGCTCCTGGTGGACAAGGTTGTGCTGTATATGTTTACTAAACAACAGGCTGCCTTTAAGCGCCTTTACATTCCCTTCTTTGCGGCGATATTGTTTAATAAGGCCCTGGTGCAGCAGGTATTCCAACTCGTTGATGAACAGCTCGAAGTACAGATCGAGTATGGTGTTGGGCTTTATTTTGAGCTGGCTGTTGCTGGTACTGCGTATATCAAAAGCGCCTACAGCTTTGAGCATGCCAATGAGCAAAGCGCGCCATTTGGCTGCTGAAGCATCGGCTTTATCGGCCTTGGGCAATACTTCTATAAGTGTATTGCCTACCTGTATGATACCTACCTGCTCATTGAAGCGTACGCCATTATGCAAGAGTGTAAAATAGGGCACGCCTTTTTCTCCATAATAGCGTTGCAGGGCTTTAAGTATGGACGCATCAAATTTTACCCCGTTTACCTGCTGGTCGAGACGTAGGGTATCGTGTTCAAATACGGTAATATGTGTGCTGCGCTTAGCCAATATCCTGCTGCATTAAACGCCTGATGGCTTTCTCAAAAGTCATGTCAATATCTTGCTTGTTTATGGTCAACCGATGACCATGACTGTCTTTACGGTAGTCGACAATCTCATATACAGGCCGTTCTTCAAAGTCGGCAGCGCTTTCGCTGTCAAAGTCAGCAAAGATATGCTGCTCTGCCTCTTTCAGGCGCACAAAGCCATCACCCAGTACCAGGCCTATTTTGTCGTAACTGCCAAAGAAGTACTCCTGCAGCAGGGGAATGATCTTATTGTAAAAAGCGTTTTGTAGCTTTTCCATACTATCTACCGACATCAAATAACTGTGACCTACCTGGTGGTCTTTATCCAGCAGCTTTTCAATACGTTGATTAATGGTAGTGAGCAGCAAAGGCAGGTTAATGCCTTCTATTTCAACCGGCTCGCTATCTCTAACAATAGCATGGGGCAGCGGTGGCATTTCTTCAAAGCTGAAGCGGCGGCGCAATGCAGCATCCAGGGCTTCTACACTACGGTCGGCCGTGTTCATAGTGCCAATGATATACAGGTTGGGCGGTACACCAAATTTTTCTTTGCTATAGGGTAGGGTAACCTCCAGGGCTTCGGCCTTGCCCAGGCGTTTATCATCTTCTATAAGGGTAATCAACTCGCCGAAGATCTGCGATACATTGCCCCGGTTGATTTCGTCGATGATTATAACATAATTCTTAAGTTCTACTTTTTTGGCTGAACTTTTAACTTCTGGTTCCCATTCCTTCATCTTGGCTACAAGTGCCCTATAATAAGTACGCATACCACCAGCTATATGTTCATCCAGGCTATCCGGATTTTCGTAGATAAGCTGCAGTGTAGGCTTGGTCATGGTATTTTGTTCGTTCCCTGTCCTGGTCATCATTTTAATAGAAGTACCATTGATGCCGGTTATGCTAAAAAAAGATGATAGAAGGGGTATTACTAAACCTTTAGTCTTTTCATTCTCAGTAGTAACCGGATCCGTAAGTAAAGCATTATCGATCTCCTCTTTCAATCGTTCAAATACGATATCGAAAGGCGCGGAAAGTTTGCTATCTGTCTTTAAAAGCGATAATTCTTTATTATCCCTGGCCTTTGTTGCTATAGTTTTAAAAATGCCGGACTCTGTACGATAGATTACCGGCTGTCCTTCTTTTTTAGGTTCAATAGGCTTTATACCTTCAATAAAATCCTCGTAGCTCATGCTTTGATGGAAGGTGATAAATGCTATTTGCCCTTCTTTCAATTTACCATCAAACAGTTCTTTTATTGCTTTTCGCGTTTTTCCTTCAACACTTTCTCCTACTATTTCCAACGCTTTGTTGATAGTATTATACGTTTTACCAGTGCCGGGAGGCCCGTAAAGAATTTGATTTAAAGATGGCTCAGGCATATTAGTTTTTTCAGGTGAAGTAATGTTTTCTTGTTGTTCCACTACTGTTTCGGGCTCGTACTTTAAAGGAGAAAGATTGTCTTGGGTAGGAAATGAATAATCTTTATACAGCTTAAATTCGGTAACAGGTATTGGAATAATTTTTTCTAGCCTTTCTGCAAGAAAAATTATGCTTGCTGACTTCTTATCATCAGCATAGTCGCCAAAATTTGTATAGTAGTAAGGCAATTCATAATGTTGTGACCATTTTTTTTCATCTAATTCCTGCTGATTTTCTGCAAAATCAATTATTGTAGCTTTATAATTCACATTTCCCTTTTTACTATAATACAGGTTAAATGAATTGCCTTCGTTTATCCTGTTTCTCAGGAATTTTAATGTGCTTCTAATACCACTGGGTCGCTTACTATTCCAAATGATGCTTGCCTTATAACCTTCAGCCTCTTCTATATGATCGTCTTGCCAGCCTGTATTATCAGCAGCCATTAAAGCCACCACTTCTTCCTTCCATTTATCTGTAATGGAGTAAATAATGTGGGAAAGAAGATGTGTGTAGTTAAGCGGATTGTTAGTAGACAGATGAAATGGTGCAAAAAACGCCTTCAGATCAATTACAAAAGTGCTGGAATCAAATTCCTTTCCCAACAGGTTTTTTGCGATCAGCTCCCGGTGATTTTCACTCAAGATAGTTGTGTTATGCTCTGGGTTCAACAAATAGTTAAATGCATTAGAAGTAGACCCTTTAGGTAACCGCTCCGGTTGAAACTTAAAGAGGATCAGATGCTGTACCCAGGCATTCATTCTTACTGCTGCTTCGGCAAGACATCTTTTATCGTCGTATTGATTGTAAAAATTTTTGTTTCTTGCCCTAATGTCGCAATAGGCTATTATTTCAAAAAGCAGTTCCAATATGACGTGTACTTTCGGGTCTTCTTTGGCTGTCTCTTGTATCTGATCATAGTCTTCTGATAGCTGTAACAGCCTGTTCTTTAGTTCGTCCGACACCTCCATAGTTTGCCAACTGTTTAAAGCATCCTGGCCTTTTTGGAAATAGAAATCGGGTGACTGAATAATTGTTTGTGCTCCTTTGCTCTGCACAATAGCTTCTATCGTGGTATTTTCAATTTGTGTCATTCTAGTTTTGGTAATTATCCTGTTGGGTTTATAGTAGTCGGCAGCTTACTTCATCTTATCCAGCACCTCCTTCATCAGCGCTACTTTTTTCGCGCTCGCTGCCAGCCGGTGCTCAAAGAAGGTTATCACTTTATCCAGATATTTAAAGATGCTGTTTAGACCAATTGCATATAAGGTTGATGTTATTATTACTTCATGTCTATTGTACTTTTTGACTCCTGTAAATTAAGCATTACATTTGCTTTATGATGCTTAGTAAAGCCTCTTGCTATAAAGCAACGTAACTAAGTTTAAGCGTTTAAAGGGGGTCGTAATGTGGCCCTTTATTTTTACACCAATGCCAGTTCAACTTTCTTCATTTTTGGGTTATCCAATTGTTTCAACACTATTTTAATTCGGGCGCTGTCTTTGTTTGATAAAAAAACAGGAACCAATTTATTTATATCAATGTCAAACAAGAGGCTTATAGTAACCAGGTCCTTATGAGTAAATGGCTTTATGCCATTAATGAGTTCCGACATGTGCGTTTTGCTTGTATGCCCCAGTAGCAAAGCCAGATTTTGTTGCGTTAAGTTTCGTTGTTTCAGGCTTCTTTTTATTACAGCTTTTCTTTTTTCTATAAATACGCGTTCTTTTTCTGCTATTTTTTCAGCACGGTCGCTTTCATTTAGCTTGCGGGTGGTAATAGTATTAGCATCGCTCCATTCCTTACTTTCGTAGTCTTTTATCAAACTTCTTAATCTGCTGCGCAAAGTTTTAAAATGCTCATTATCTTTTGCCAGCAACCGCAATTTGCGATCAGCTACCATTGCCCGTTCGTAATCCAGCTCGTTGGTAAAAGCTCCGGCTGCAATAAATTGTTCTATATCAAAATGCGTTTTCATTATTCAATGTATCCTTTACTTCTCAGCCATTTTTCAATGGTTGATTTGTTGTTTTTAAAGGTTCTTTCATACTCATCGTGCGATCCTGCCCATATAATAGTAGCCTCGCCATCCTCATCAAGATCCACGAGAATAAATGCACGATGCACGGCTATATCAAAGAAATAGAAACCATCGCTGTGCACACAATCGGCATCCTTACGCACATCTGAAAGGGACGTTTGTTGCGGATCGAACGCTTCCAGATCGTACAGCAATTTGTCGATGGCTTTGCCCAACTTTTGATTGCCCCCGTTTTTTGCTTTTAACTTGGTGAGTATTTTTTTACCAGTTATTTCCACTATAAAGGTAATAAAAAAGTTCGGTTTTTTTCCGAACAATTAGTTAATGTTTTCTTACACTCTTTGTGTCGCTTACTTCATCTTATCCAGCACCTCCTTCATTAGCGCTACTTTTTCGCGCTCGCTGGCGAGTAAGCGTTCATAAAGGTTTTTATTTTCTTCCACAACTTCCATCAATTTGTCCAGGGGATTGAAGGTGCAGTTGTTGTTATATGCAAAAGCATTCGAGCTATTATTAAAACTGTCAGTAAAAGTATTTGCAATAACACTGATTGCATTTTCCTCATCAAAATTCTGGATAGCCTCCACCGGTATTTTCAATAGGGCAGATATTTTTTGAAGTAGGGGAGTATCGATCGTTTCTTTCTGCTCCAGCAAGGAAATAGCCTGCTGGCTCATGTTAAGGTCAAAAGCCAAGGCATCTTGTTTTATACCCAGCATTTCTCTAAAGCGTTTTATGTTGCGGCCTTCGTGTATTTTTTTAGTTTCCATAGTTTTAGTATATGTTATGAGCTCAAATTTAATTATTTTTCTTTGGGTAAGGTACTATTTAAACGCTTATTTCCCCATTCATCAGCCGGGGAAGCAATATATCCCGGGCCTGACGCAGGCGGGTGTTTTGAGTACCGAGAGTACTTATCAGGTTAAAAATAGGTCTGACTGACTGTGTGAAGTCTCTAAGTTGATAACCTGTAGGAATAATAATTTTTTGCTCTCCAATAAATTCTTCAAAACCAAAATTGACAATATTGCTGGCGCTGTGTTTTTCATAACGCGCAATTATTCCATTTTCATGAGCATGCCGCAAGTATAAATAAAGAAATTCTGGAGTTATAGTATCATTTGCCCTCATTAATTTGCAAAAGCTTGCACAGATCACAGGACTGTTTAATTCTTGCAGTGCTTTTTCTGTTATGATAACGCATCTACCTACAGGTTGTCCTTTACTTCCTCCAGAAACCTCGAATACAATATCACCGGTCTGTAGTTTTCTGGATGCAAGATTAGATTCTTTGTGATAACGAAAAGGCAGGTCTGATAACTCGCCTTTCTTCGTGTTTGGAATATCAGTTCCTCTAATGACATACGCAGGTAGTGTAAAACCTTCTTTATATTCTTCTTCGCCCCATCCGCCGCCAATGTAAAAAGCAAGACAATTTTTAATATAGTCTTCGTTCTTATTTTTCGAATACGACACATCCTGTATCAATTCTATATACAGCAGTCTTGCTTTTTCTTCCAATAATTTTATCCGCTTCCCGTTATTTTCAATCAGGTCGTCGTAAGCCGAGAGTATGGAAGCGATTTTGTGTTGGGTATTGATCGAAGGAATTTCAAATGAAAACTCTTTAATTAATCCAAGAGCAATCCTTACTTGATTGGCAGCACCTCTTCCTAGTGATTTTATATAGCCCTGAAATAATTCAGATTTTCCTAAATAGCCAAGGTATCCCTGATCCAAATCTTTGTGGTTACTCCTGATACATAGCGCATTTTGATTTAGAAGCATTCCTTCTGCAAATGCAGGAATGATCGTAGCCCTTCCAGCAGCGGATGCAATTAAGTTGGGATGGGAACCGACAGTTGCTATTACTAAATCTCCCTTTTGCAGGAGGTGTTTTCCATATTTATCTAAGCTTGATTCGGATATATAATTTACCTCACTTAGGTCTACTGTGCCGTTCTTTAAGTTAGTTACTTTAACAACGGGTACGCCAGTTTCCGAATATTCTTTGTCACTCCACGAGCCACCATTAATAAAGGTTGCTATGTCACCAAGCCTCACAATCATATCGCCAGCTCTTTATAATTGTCCATAATCGTTTGCGCCAGGGCAATGGCCTCTTCGTTAAGGCCGGCCAACTCCAGGTGTATCTGGGCCAGGCGCTCTTCGTAATCTTCCTCATCACCGGTAGCCCTATCCATACCTACATAGCGGCCGGGGCTCAGGCTCCAGTCTTTGGCAGCTATCTCGGCACGGCTTACTATTTTGCAAAGGCCTTCTACATCAGTATACACGCCTTTAGGGAAGCGGCTTTGCAGCCAGTGCGCCTGCTTCCAGTAATATTCGGTATCGTGCAGCAGGCCGGGCTCTTCCTCTGCCGGGTCGCCGCTCAATAGTAGCTGCAGCCGCTTTAGCTCGTCCAGCTCTTCTTTCAGGTTCAGGGCTTTCCAGTCTTTGTTCTTGTTCAACTGGTATTCCTTTTGTGCGGCGGCAATAGCATCGGCCAGCTGTTTTACCAGCTTGTCCTGCGGCTTGCGCAGTGCTTTGCATTGCTGGGCTATGGCTTCCAGCTTATTTGTATCAGGCTTTGCTTTGGCTGCAGCGGCTACCAGTTGGTTTTGCAATTGGTATACTTCGGTAGCTTCGTCCAGCTGCAGGGCTTCAGTAAAGGCTTTTGCTGCTTTATTTTCCTTTGCGTACTGCTTTGCAAAGTCGCTTACTGTTATGTGCAGGCTCAGCAATTGGGTGTGCAGCAGGGTAGTGGTAGCTGCGGTTTCGCGGGCCTGATCGGCAGCGGTTTGCAAGTAATCACTTATGGTTTCCTGCAGGCGGCCGGTATTGCCCCGGTACAGGTTTACAATGCATACCAGGTTGCGCAGCTGCTCTGGGCTAAAGTCGTTTACCTTGCTGGTTACCTTGCGAAAGGTCTTGCGGGCATCGAGCATGAGCACGGTATCGGCAGAGCGCAGGGTACCTTTTTGCGCCGGTATGGCTTCCTTGGCCCGGTCGTAAAACCAAAGGGTACAGGGCAGGGATCGGGTATAAAAAAAGTTGTTGCCTACAGCCATCATTACATCTACAGCGCCGGTCTGCACCAGCTTCTGGCGTATCTCCTTCTCGCTATGCCCGGCATCGCTGGCCGATGAGGCCATTACAAAACCTGCACGGCCCGTGGGCTTCAGGTAATTGTAAAAATATTGTATCCACAGGTAGTTGGCATTGTCGTTTTTGGGCAATTGCACTTTACCCTCCAGCATGAGGCGGCGGTCTTTCTTTACTACTTCTTTTCCTTTGTCCACCCCGTCTACATTAAAAGGCGGGTTGGCCATCACAAAGTCGGCTCCATACAGCAGGTTGTGCTTGTCTTCATAAAAGGTATTGCCCTCTTGTATATTGCCTTCAAGGCCATGCACGGCCATGTTCATCTTGGCCAGCTTGGTATTGAGCTCTGCTTTTTCCTGCCCGCGGAAGGTTACTTTTTCGGCAGGCTTCAGCCCTTCGTTTTCGATAAAATGCCCTGTTTGCACAAACATACCGGCGCTGCCGCAGGCAGGGTCTAACACGATGCCGAAATCGGGCTCTATAATATTAACAATGGTTTGTACCAGGCTCATGGGCGTAAAAAACTCACCGCCCTCCTGTGCGCCGGTCATGGCAAACTTGTTGAGGAAGTACTCGTAGATCTTCCCAAACAGGTCACCCTCCGCTTTTTGCAGCACTTCTTTATTAAAAATGCGCAGCAGCTCGCGCAGCAGGTCTTTGCTGAAGATGGAAAAGTTTTTGGGCAGCACGCCTTTAAGGCTGTCGTACTCATCTTCGATCAGCTTCATGGCATTGTCTATAGCCTCACCGATGTCTTTGTTCTCAGGCAGGTTTACCAGGTATTCAAACTGCGCGGTTTCGGGCAGGTAGAGGGCGTTTTTTTCTTCAAAATCCTTACGGTTGAGCGCCCTGCGGCCTCGCTGGGGGTGTACGGGCAGGTTTTTTTCTACGGCAGCCTTTACCTTTTGAAAACGGTTGTAGGCATGACGCAGAAAGATGAGGCCCAATACGGGCATAGAGTATTCTGATGCGGTTAGCTTGCTATTAGCCCTGAGCTGGTCGGCAGCCCGCCATAGTTCGGCTTCCAGTTTACGGAGTTGTTTTCCTTGCATTAAATCAACTATAAAAAATGTGGGGGTAAAAATATTGAAAATTTATGGGCTTAGCTTATTTATTGTATTGCTTGCCAGTCGTTTTCTCGAGCTTTTGGGCCACCGTAGCATTTTTATCTGGTGGACTTAATGTGAATTTTCAGAGAAAGACTTTCCGGATCACTACATAAAGTATACCTGAAATGACAAAATCGGGCAGGGATAGCAGCGGCATCCTTTTGGAGCTGGGTTTTGATGTATTTACAGGAAATAATTTTGTTCTTTCTATCTGTTTTTTTAAATGATGCGCTAACCAAAACCAAAAGATACAGCATAACCAAGTAGCGAAACAACTAAATGTTGCTTTGACATAAAGGTTACCAGCGCAGTTGCCCGGCCCCTGCCCGCTAAAATATCTAACAACAAATAGGGCAGGGGCACGCCCTCATCAACAACACCTTTATAAATAGGTCTGTAATTGTATTTAGTATTTTGATAATTTCGTATATAAAATTTTAGATCATTTTTTCAATCCCTACAACTTTCCATTTGCCACCTGCATAAATAGCTCTTGCATTTACTTTACAATTAGTAACTATATTGTGTTTTTCTAAAAGGTATTTTGGCACATAATAATCGCCAATAAATGCAAAGTCGGGAATATCTTTGTCATAATTATAATCTTTGTACTTTACTTCCAATAATCCTGTAATGTCTTTTCGTAAATTGGCATTTGCTTCTTCTGTTGATTCAATATTCAGAACTTTCACTTTTAGCTTTTTTTCTTTATCTGTTTTTGTAGCATATGAAAGTTGGATAAAATCACCCTCAGCTGGTCTAAGGCTTGTTTCTGAATACTTAATAATTCCTTGCAATTTTTGATTGAGAACGAAATGGAATAATTGCTTTTGTGCATTCACTCCGTCAACAAGAGCAATTTGAGTTTGAAATTTTGAGATAACAGAATCTTTGTCAATTTTCCGAATGTCTTTCAATTCGGTTCTGCTTTCATCTTTTACTTTTTTAGTGTAGCTTTTTGCCGTTATAAAATCCCCAATTTGTAATGCACTCATAATTTGCGGGAAAAAAACTTCTTTATTGTCTGTTGTAATTGCGTGAATAATATTTTTCTCTTTGTTAACGTAGTCAACAACGGCAAATGCATCATCCAGAATCGCCCAATTTCTCTTTTCTGACGCTTCTGCTATTAAAGGAATGTATTTGTATGCTGTAACAATCTTTTTACCCATCCGGGAGAGTGTGTGTGCAACTTCCTTCTTAATTTCCTGTTTATGGAGTTTAAAATTAACAATCTGACCTAACTCAGATTGTTTACAAACTTCAAATCGGTTTTTTCCTATTACAAACTCTACCGTTTTTCCATTAGTAAAAGTCAGGTGCTCTTTTCCAATGTCGTCTTTCCATCTATCCACTAATACTACTTCTGTCCAATCAAAATCAGCATAAGCAAAGTTTTCTGCAAAAGGAATATATTGCTTGTATAACTCTCTGTTGTCCTTTAAACGCCGTTTAACCGCACTCACTTTTTGAGATAGCTCTTCAAAAGTTGAAGATAGTTTCCATCCTTTGTTTTCTCTGTGTTTTTTATACGCCTCAAGTTCTATAAGTGCATTTTCCAACAAGTTTTCGTCGATCAGCACTTTTGCAAGATCTAAATGAATGTCGCCTAAAAAATCTTCGTTTCTTTCTAAACTCAAAGCCTTTGACAACATCCCGATTTTTAATGAACTGTCGGAAATAATACAGCCTGAAAACTCTTGCCATATGTAATATTTGTTCGCAAGTTCCAAAGCAAGCTGCTTGTATATATCAATTGCCCATTCAAGCTCATTTTTTTTGAGATGTAGCAATGCTTTTTCTCTCAATAACCATTCATCATCGGGAAATAATTTAATTGCTGTACCATAAGGCTGAATAAGCCAAAACAAATCTTGTTCATATATTTGGCTTTTCAGAACTTCAAATGCTTTCTTAATTGCTTTTGTTGCTAATGGTTTATACGTATTTTCATCTTTCTTTGTTTCTTTCCAATCGTCATTTCTTAAATGCTCCGGATTCCAGTTTTTTAAAAAGTTAAGAAAACGCCATTCATCATTTTCTTCCATAAACCTTTCGGCAAGATTTAAAATTTCGGAATGCCATTTTGATGAACCGTGTTTGGAATAATTTTTACTATACTGCTCAAATAAATGCCATAAATCGGCAAACCGGCTTTCTTTGTGGGCATTGAAAATGTTCCAAAAAACAGCTTCTCTGAAAAAGTCTACAACGGTTGCCTCGCTAAGGTCTATTTTGCTTAAAAATTCCTCAATATTAAATTCTGTATTTGTGTTTACAAATTCTTTGCAAATTCTCGAAATGAGTGAAGGAATTTTGTCTCCGTTTTGATTTGTTCCATCGTGTAAATCCTCATAACGCAAGTTTACCGGATTCCACAAAAGAAAAAATTTGTAAAACCTAAAGTCGCGGTGTGTTTTTGAATAGTTTAAAGCAAAACTTAAAATCATAGAATGAAGCATTGACGGTCTTTCATTCTTTAAGTTCATATAATCTCTAAAAAACGTTCTTACATCAACCGATGAAAGATTGCTCTCTTCTGCTTTTATGTATCGGTAAATTACCCAGCCGTAATTTTCGTGATGTAGTTCTGTAAGTCTGTTTTGAGCAATCAGATTTTTAAAAATGGCTAATGCTTCTTCATTATTTCCGTTTTTGCTTAGTTCTTCTGCTTTTTGGATTTCGGAATAATTTGCATCAATTTTGGGGTGAAGAATTTTCTTTTGATTTTCTATTATTTGATCTTCATAACCTTGAAAATTTATTGCATTCAATTCTTTAAAACAAACTCCTGCCTGGTTTAAGTTTTTGTCTGTAATATAGTATTTACACAAATCAATAAGCGCCCAGGCAAATGCCTTTTGATTCCATTCATCATACGGCTCTTCCGAATACGAGTTGCTTGCAATCCCTAACGCCTCGTTCAGCTTATTAAGTCTGGCAATTCCTGATAAATTTTTAGCTTCATTGCGTAATTCAAAAACGGTTTTAGAGTCCATAAACCAAATTCTTTACTTTTTCTAAAATTGTTTCCGAAGATTTTTCCAAAACTTCAATTTTTGAGAAAAATCCTTTTGTGCGGCTCTGTTCACTGGCACCATACCAAGCTCTAAAAGTTAAACTGTCCTGCTCACAAGTGGCACGAAAGATATCCTGGTTATTATGGCTTTGTATGATTTTTAGCGCAATATTTTTATGCTCACAGCTTTCAATCCAGGCAGCATAAATCTCTTGTCTAAAGTCTGATGGTAATTCTGGTTTATCACCTGTTATTGAACCGGTACTTTTCTTTTGAGTTAAACAATCTTCAATACAATTCTTTACAATGCTTTCATCCGCCCCATTAAGCTTATCAACACGAATATTACTAACGGCAAAATTATCTTTCGGACCTTTGTTGTCAATAATAAGGATCAATTGCCGGTTTTCGCTTTGAGGAATAGAATAAAACGCTTTTGTCAAGTAGTCAGAAAACTTTTTTGTGCTTTCGAGCAGGTATCCATTTTGTTGCAACAGTTTTGAAATTTCGCAAATTGTACCAATCACATTTTTGTTTTCAAGTGATTTTACTTTATCTATCAACTTTGCTTCAACATCGTAGTTTTTAAAAATGAGGGACTCTTTTGATTTTGTGGAAACGCTTCTTGATGAATTGTCTTCAAAAACACAATTTCTCAAAGGATCTATTGTTTCAGGCGAAGTGATATGGACGGTTTTTCCAGCTGTAACACCACTATACAGCCAACGGAAATAACTATCGTTTGCAATGCCGTCATTGTCTTTACGATATCCTTTTAAAATAACTTCGTTGTAGTTTGAGCCGATCGCTTTATGAACAGTAATTGCCCAGCCGTATTTTACAAATACTGCATTTACAAATGGATTGGTATCTTTTACTTTAAGAAATAAATTCTTTGAATATTTCCTGTAGTAAGTTGAAAGTAAATTTCTTGCATTTCTGCTTGTTTCAACTTTTTCTTTCTTCTCTTTTGGTAAATCGTAGTTGCTGACAAGGGCTTTTATCGCTTCTCTTTCTTCATTTGAAAGGTCGTTATATTGCTTGTCTTGTACTAATTGCTGCTGTTCCTGGCTGCCTTCAAATTTTTGTTTCCTTTTATCATCATTAATTTTTCCATTTACAAAAGCTCTGAAAGCAATTTGTTCTTCTTTCGTCAAATCCTCTTCGCTATTAAAATAATTGTCCAAAATCCAGATATCAGTTTCGGGTGAACCTGATAAGCTCAAACATTTAACATAGATTTTTGTAAATGATAGTATTATTGGATTTTCCGATTGATAAATTTTTATGGATTCTTGTATCGTTTCTTTGACCGTAAGCACCGTAAAAAACATTCCATTTACAATTCGTCTTGGAGTTTGAAAACCGCTTTCACCGGGAATAGAAATATTGTTATTTACCATGAGCAAATCACCTGCTGCCAAATTTTCCCCATTTTTCAAGCATTGTTTTTTAACCCACTTGTTGGTTATCAAACAATCTTTTTTTAAGTAGAATAAAACTGCATTATCAGGTTCATTTGAAAATGGCTTGGCAAACCACGAATGTAGATTTTGGGTTCTTTGGTTATCCTCTTTTAAATCAATTAAAGTAGTTTCATCAAAACTATAATTCAAATTATTAAAAAGGGCTTTTTCAATACTGGTTGCTAAATCGGTTCTCAATTTCTCTTTTCCATCGGAGTAATCATTATCTATCGGTTTGCGATAGTGTCTTATTTTTTCTTTCTCGTAAAATTCAGATAAAGTTTCCAGGTTCAATGCGGCATCTTCATCTTTTCCAAAGGTTAAAGAATACGGGTCGCCAATAAATACAATTTTGCGCTTGCTTTCAGGATTAAGAAATTTCACAATATCTTCTAATAAGCGACCAGAACCAAAACGCAATAATTCTGATTGACTTAAACTACGACTTACTAAATGAGCTTCGGCAATAATAACCAATGCTTTTTCATCAATATCCTTGCTTGATTTCAAAGGAATAACTTCCTGCAATTCTTCTTCTTGTTCCTCTTTTTCTGCATCTTCATTTTGTCCTTCAATATCAGAGCCTCCATAAATAATACTGTAAATACCCTCTGTTTCTATGTTGCTCCTTTTTTGGATTTTCTTACTGATCCGTGCAGAGTGCGACCATTTTTCAACCTGTGGAATATTGTGATTTACGGCTTCGTTAGCTATAAATCGTAACCAGGCATCTCTATCATCTACATTCATGGATGCTAAAACAAGAATGCTACCTCCTTCTTCTTCCTTAAGAAATTCAACAATGTTTTTCTCTACATGATTGTCAATTTCTGTAATCTGTTTTTCAATGATTGGCTCAGGTATAAAAATTTCTATGTTTTTAATCCATTTCCCAGCGGGAAAAATGCTTTTCAAAACTTTTGCGATGTCTTCCCTGTATATATTTTCACTCGCAAAATCATAAAGAAAATTACCTAAATCAGATTCCTGTATAAGTTTGTAATAGGGTAGATTCCTCGGGATTTCATTATGAATTTTGATAGGTCCCGAAAAAATATTTGCAATACAAACTCTTGCCGGATTTATCCCGTTCAAGTATTTGTTTTTCTCCACCAACTCTCTAAAGGCATTACGATACGCAACTAATTGTCTAAATGGATTAATAAATTTTGAACCGGCTTTTATTTCCAATCTGCTTCTATCTTGCAGACTTTCATTGTGCCACTTTGCTGAATGAAAATCATTTTCATTTGGAGGTAAACTAATTATCCCTTGGTAGTTTTTGAAATCAATAATTATAAAGCCATTGTTGTAATATAAAATAGCATCAGCACGCAAACGGGAATACAACTCATTGAAAGGATTTCCAATGAGCAAGCCGCTATACCCTAATTTGTCAAAAGTAGCTTCAATAATATCAACAACTCTACGAAACTGTTCATTTTCGTGGGTATGTTCTGTTCTATTATTTAATATTTCTAAATTCATTTGTTCGAGGGGGTTTCATAGTTCCTAATCTTATCGCTATTACAAAGATAAAGAATCAATACTATAACAATGATTTTGAGTAAGTTATAAGATATACATGCAGATTAGCACCGAGATTTATCATTTATTTAGTTATAGAACAAACGCCATCTGGCTGCATTAAAGTTCGGCCAAACCGCAGCCACCGTTTTGTCCTATAATTTCGCGTTATGTTACAATAGCCGATCCTTGAAAATTTTGCCTTCTGTGCGTGGGTTAAATGCGTGATGGGATAGAAGCGAATACCCCGCTGAAGCCTTGTGCGGCGGGACTTGTGGCGGAGTAGCAGCGGATAGCCCGACCCCTGCCTGCTAAAACACCAACAACAAATAGGGCAGGGGGCACGCCCTCATCAACAACAATATGCCTGAAAATATGCCTAACCGACAGACGACAGTAACAACCCGCAATACGTTTGGGTGGTGGGTGGGCATAAGTGTTAGCGGCGAAGCCGCGTAACAAAACAGCTCCATGTAAGGATTAAAATTGCGTTTCACTTTAAGCAGTTTTCAATCTTTACATACCATTATTTATGAAAAAGGGGTAAAGCCTGCGCAGGGTGGGGCTTTACTTATTTTGAATTACTAATTTAGTTTATTCCACAACAATATTGTTGTTATTTTGCTTCCAGTTTTTGGAGTTCCGTGTTTAGATAGTCAAAGATCTTTATCTCTTCTTTCAGCAATTCCTTTAACTGATTAAGCGCAGTCTTGATTTCTGAGTTTAAGCTTGGGAGATTCCTGTTGTGAGTGGAGATGAAAAATGAATAATTCTCCAGTTTCTCAACAGTCTCTCGGTTATATAAAAAACAGTCTTTGAGAATATTAATTTCAGGCTCTTTTTGAAATATTTTTTTCACTTCTGAAAAATTAGTTTTGCATAATACAAGCTTCACTTGCCTATAGTTAAAACTTGCATTTATCTTCTCAATAAAACTCGTCATCATGTTGGGAAACTCCTGAATCATCTCCCAGCAGGTATAATCAATGCTGCAATATTGGGCTAGAAATTCTTTTTCAAAGTTTTCAATATCTGCCTTAATCTCTTGCCTCTGTATAACCTTTAAATTATTAATTAATTGAAAATAACTTACAAACTCTTCTATGGAAATAAAATCTTCAGGCTTTCTTCTGACATGAAGTTTTTTTATTTTAACCAAAGGATTTTCTAATTCATAAAACAATTGTAGAACATGTGATAAGTCCACTAAAAGATCATAAGATTTTAATTTGAAATCATCATCGTAACCCGTATGCGCAAACTTATTTCTAAGTAACGGTATATAATATTGATAATAGTCAAAATAGTTTTCACTTAAGTAATGAAAAGGTCTTACTGAGTTAACCTTATGTGTCAAGGATTTTTGGCTTAAATCTTTATCTGGGGCAATAGCCATACACATCTCAGAAAAAATCCCCTCAACCTGAGGAAGAGCCAAAGCATAAAAACTAATCCATCGCTTAGCCTTGAATAGTCTAATAAGCTCCTCAAAAATTTGATTGCGGTTGTGTTTTAATGGCAGATGTGACAAGTAAAACCTAAAGTTTTGATAATGTTGCTCTATAGATGTTTTCTGAAAATACCGTTTATAAAACTTCTGTTTATTCTCATTGTAAAGGATTTGAAGGCTTATTGATTCGTCAATATAAAATTCCCTAATCCTATGCCCCGACAAATCAATTTTTCTATAGTCGAAATTATGTATGGAGAATGTCTGCGCAAAATGGTATGGCCTGTCATAGTACTTTTCGGTGAATGCCATTATATAACTAAGGTTAAGATGAGTATATCTTGATTTAATGAGTGCCCGATCTTTTACACCCTCAAGAAAGTAATTCAGAATCTTACCCCGTTCATTAGAGCAGCGTTTATAAAAGTCATAAATAATACGCTGTTCGTGCAGTTTGGGGATTTCGCCATCCCTGATATATTTTTCAATACAAGGCTGCTGTTCGTAATGTTTGATTAATTCAGTAATAGCAATCAGGTCCTCATTTACACTTTTTAGAAGTGCTTTATAAATAGTGGATGGAACTTTGTCTATCTCAATAATATCCTGGGAGAATACTTCGGCATTGGTTCTTTCTTTGGGAGCAGTATTTTCTATTATATCTCCTGTTAACTTTTTTACAATAATCTTTATTGGTAACCCAAAATGTTGAAGCACCTTTCCACAAGCTTGCTCTATAGAGCTTTCGTTAAGTTTTAGCGTTCTCTTAATTGGTGTTATTTGTTTTAATACATTAAACAGAAGAATTTGCAGAGTAGGGTACTCAAAGATTTCATCACCTAAGTTTGAAATCAATTCCTCTCTAAATTTTCTTAAATCACCATATTTTCGTCCAACTTTACTTAGTTGTATTGTCTTACTTTTCAATATCATTATCTTTAATTAGTAAATATTAAAAGTCTATAGCCCAGCAATAAAGTCCATTTTTATTTTGAAATTGTTTAACAATGTAGTATCATCTTTGCGTTTCAGTTTTGTCAAATAAATACTTAGTTCTTCTTTTATTTTTTTATGATACAATTCTCTGTTTACAATTACAAACCGATCTATGCGCATAATTAGATCTCCGGTAGCCCAAATTTTTGTGTCAGCACTTGTTTGTGCTTGGTGCAAGATTCCACAACGGAAATTTTTATAAAAATGTATTGCTTGCTGATCGTCTGTGAAGTGGCTTTTGAAATTGTCTCTATTACGAAGAAATGCTATAAAGAGCCGTTTGCTATGTCCTGTTGAATCAGTTATTCCTTCATAGAATGCTTGAATTGTTTCAGAAAGTAAACAATCAATAGCTAATATCGCAAATCCATATTTTTTCTCGGTTAAGAATAAGTCCTTTTCTACTTCTATTAGTTTATCAGTAGGTTCAATAAAACGTTCAGTAAGTCGTAACCGCATATACTCGAAAGCAGTATCCCAATCAGAACTTGTTTTATCGGTCAAGTTAAGTTTTAAATAATCAGCAGATTGAACTCCTTTTGCTATTTCCATTCCTTCAGAATTTATGATTTAAAATAGACAGCCTTGTCCAATTGCCTATATAAAAAGGAAATCAAACTTAAAATATCCAAACAATCTTGCTTGTCAATCGGCCATAAAATAGCAGGTTCGTGTGCAGTTGGATTTCTGATCGCACTCATTAACCCGCCTGATATAAACTTAATACCATCTTGGTAATCTTTATCGGTTTGAGTTTGGCAAGGTGTAATTTTCAATACACCGCTATCGCATCCCCATACATTTAGCATTAATGCTTGTCCATCCTTTTCACTTTGTGCCTTATCTTTTACATCTTTATTATATGCTTTCACAGCTTCGAAAACAGCATGAAAAAAATTTCTTTGCACAAATAGTTTTTGGCTGTGTTTTACCACTTCGGAATGGAAATTTCGTTTACTAAACTCATCTAAGCTATCACTATGAACAATGTTATAAGGACAATGATTTCTTTCAAGAAAGTCAATTGTATTACTTTTGAATTCTTCTGGGGTTAACTCCAAAGAAAAACGAATAAGTCGTTTAATTCGTTCTGTACTATCTAATGGACTCTTGGCTAACGATAATACCCAGTCGTAAAGCGTCTTTGCACGTACAGAAGTAATCGCACTATTAGGAAATGATTCTTTAGTAATTTTTAGGATAGATTGGCCAATGCGGTCAATCTCATTTACTGTAGTTGAATATTTTAGTGTATCGCCAATTTTCGTGGCAATGTGTTGGAAATTTATTTCTTGCATCTACAAAGTATTATTTTTTAGTTTATGAGTTTCTAATAAATAAATGGCTAAAGTTGAAGCCGCACCAACTGCAAGTTTAGCATGTCGGGGCTGCAGACCAACAAATTTTCCATCCTTCCCATGACCACTACCATATTCATTTCTGATTTCTCCTATACCTTGAACAACAGAACACAAGCTGCCCAAAATTTGCTTGATTGAACTTGCAGCTCGCGCTTCGTTCGGAATGTCTGCTGGTGTGAGTTTTAATAACTTGGTAGTTTCTTTCATCAGTTTTACCAAATCCCAACCTTTATCGTAGCTTTCATTTCTTTCATCAAATATCGATTTACAACAAGTTTCAATTAACTCTTTAGCAATGCCAATTGCCAAATGTGGAGAGTTTTCAATAGCCGACTCCATTAAATTAATTTGTTGGGTAACATACTCACCACTTATTATCTCTTTTAATTCGCTACTTTTCTTTTGAATAGATTCTTTACCAGTAATTTTTAGTCTTCCTACAAAAATTGGTTTGTCGGATATTCTCGATTTCTCAACTATTTCATATCCATCATTTTTTAAATTATCATTAAAAATTTGCTGAAGTTTGTTTACTTCTACAACATCACCGCGTACAATTGGATGTATCATTTCACATAAGAAATTTAGAAAAATAGAATCGTCGCAATAGAGCAAGTCGAATCTCGAATCAGTAAAAATCCAGTTATCTTCCCAATCAAAATTATTTATTCGATGCTGCCAAATATCTCCCGCAGCATTTTCAAATCGGCTATCTATTGATGGTAGTTTTTCCAAATCAAATATTCTTGATAAGAATTCCGGCTCTCCAAGTCTGCCAGCCCACCAAAAATTTTCTATTTGAATGAAGTCAAAAATATTTCGTCTAGTAATTGTCGATATTCGGTTACCCATTACTTATTAAAAAATTTGATAGTAAAGAAGCAAAGCTAAATTTCCTAAATCAACCAAACAATACTGGAAAACCCTACTTTTTTAAAGGGAACAATGTACAAAAGTCATAACATAAAAAAACGGGGGTTTCCCGTTTGTAACCGAAATATACACTTGTACCTACGTAGTTGTAAATTATTGTGAAGCCTGTATGTGCGAGGAATAGCAGTAGATACCCCGCTGAGACAATTGTGTGGGACAGTACACATTTTCCTTCTAATATTTCAACATCAAGCTTGGTTTAGCTCTTGGTGATATAAAAAATCAGCAAAATTTTCAAGTTCCTTATGAATAGTTGAAAAGCGAGAAACGAAATTTTCCAAGTCAATTTCAACAACGCCAATTACATCTACATAGAAATGATTTTCGTCTTTTCGAGTAAATGGGTAACGCGAAAAATCCATTCTGTCATTTTGAGGCGTTGAATTTATCTTATTAAAAAGTTCATCAATGTAGCTTTTCAAGGGCTTCATAGATTTATTAAACTGTTTAAGGGAAACATTGCCTCTGTATTTCTCAAGGCGGCTTATTATAGCGAAAAAAATCTGTCTAATGTTATGACTACCTTCAATATTATTAGTATTTTCCAGTAGCTTGTTTAGCATCCACAGAATTACTTTCAAATATAACTCAATTCCATGATTCGCGTTCGTTAAAATTGGGAAGATTAATATATCTGCTCTTTTATCATCATTATTAGTTAAACAGTGTTTTGATAGTTCTATGGAGGATAGAAGAAAACCATTAGCCATATTCATCATATTGAGAATATTATCCTCATCAATTCTCCAATTAAGAAAAGCGATTTTTTCAAAATCGTGATTTCTCGAAAAAATAGGCTGCATAGAATTTCTTTATATTAATAAACCTTTCGCATCAAATCCATATAATCATATCCTTTCCAATAATCTTCAAGACCAGCAAATCCTAAGGTTACAGGCTCTTCTTCAAAACTCCAAAAAGCGTTTGGATTTTCTTTATAATCTTGTAGGGCTCGATTAAAAATATCAGTTGATCTTAGCTCTATGTTGCTTGTAGAATTATGAAAGCTCCTCCATTTCATAGCAGCTTCTTTATCCCATTCACTTTTATCACCAGCAACCAATATCCATCTAAATTTTGCAACAGCGCCAAATATTCGTTTCTTTTCCATTGGGTTTTCATGGAAGTATCTTTGCCACGATTTTACTTGCTCTATCGCACCGTTAAGCTCAGAAGAAGGCTTACCATCCGCGTTGAAAATTCGCATTCGAGGCTTTTCTAGTTCCATCAATACCCACTCTGGGCCGTCAGAGTTGTCATTTAGCCATGCAAAATCACATCGAATTTTTGTACCAAAAGAAATCTCCCTAAATACAGGCTGTATTCCTCCTTTGCGAGAGTATAAATGATAAAACAAAAATGAATTATCTTTCAAAACTTTCAATAGCTCTGTTTCTGAATCATTAGAAAAAGCATTTTGGAGATCATTTTCAACTTTTGAAATGTCCCAAATAGAATGAGTAGTATCTGTCATAATGGAAATAAAAACTGCTTGGTTAAGTCTGTTCAACCTGCATACACTTTCTAGGAAGTCGCATTAATAATAAAAACATGGTAATCTACAAATCATTGTAGTTGATATGTCAATTCTCATTTTATCTTCTCCAAAATCTCTTTCATCAATTCAACCTTTTCACGTTCACTAGCTAGCAAGCGTTCAAAGAGCTCCATTACTTTTTCAATAGGATTAAAAGTGATAGTTCCAAAATTTGGGCTGTTCAAAGATGTATGATCTCCAAATGTATTCGCGATAACATTCACCGCCTGCTCTTCATCAAAATTTTGGATCGCCTCTACGGGTATTTTCAATAGGGCAGATATTTTTTGAAGTAGGGGAGTATCAATAGTTTCTTTCTGCTCCAGCAAGGATACGGCTTGCTGGCTCATGTTGAGGTCAAAAGCCAGTGCATCTTGTTTTATACCCAGCATTTCGCGGAAACGTTTAATGTTGCGGCCTTCATGTACTTTGTGGTTCGGCATAGCAGTGTGTGTTGTCATAGGAGCAAATTTAGTTTTTTCAAATTAGATTTAGCAAACCTAAAGATACATAAAATACAAGCGTTTTGGGTGTAACACACAATCAATTTTTGTAGGAAACAATACATGGCGGTTGTTGCTTTGTACCAACAAAAAAGCTAAACTATGCAAACACTAAAAACATCTCGCATTACCAAACCCATTCGCCGCATGACGGTATGCCGCTATGCGTTTTGGGGCGTCAACAGCAGAACAGCCACCACATTGCCGGCATTGCGCCTGGCTGGAAAATGGCTTCAGGATAGCGGTTTTAAGCCCGGCCATGTGGTAGATATTGCCTGTGAAAAAGGTCGGCTAACGATCACTATTGCCAAAGAACAAAAGTATGAAGCCCTGCAAGAGCGATTTCAAAGGGAAAAGATTGAAATTGTGTAGGCGGCTTACATTATGTTAAGTAGAGATTACTAAAATGCACAAAAAAGTGGAACTTTAGCATAATGACCGGGGAAGAACACATACAAACGGAAGCCAAAGCTGCATTAACCCATAAATTAAACCAGTTGGGCTACAAACCGCTACCAGAGCAGGTTTCAAAAGATCATGTCAAATTTTTAGCTAACAATGGCGACATGTGCGAAGTAATTTTATGCTTCCTGAATTTAGATCAATCCCGCAGTGTGAGCATCAATCAACGTGACTTTGATTACACGCCACGCCCGGATTTGTTGATCTTCCTCACCGTGTATATGAACGATATAAACCCCGTGCATTACCTGGTACCCAGTATGGTTTTTACCACGCCCGACAATATATTTTTAGCGAACGAACAGCCCGGAGCATTGCGCCATTTTTCCACCTGGCAAATCAAAGTTTTTACCAACGCCATCGAAACGCTAAGCCATTACACGCTGGATGCCGTAAACGATTTATAAGGCCGATACATGGGATTTTCGGGCGTAAGCAATTATATTCCACAGTTGATTTGCCAAGCACACCGCTCAATACCTGCCCGTCCCCGTCCGTACCGGCACGGGCGGGCGGTCAGGCGGGGATATTCCAACCGGAAATCGCCCCGGCAACCGATTTCCGGGGTCTTTTTTGCTCCACTTTTTGGACAAGCAAAAAGTGGAAAATAAACAAAACCGCGAGCGCCAGACTGGAAACCTGTAATTAAGACCTACAGGCATATTGCAGGTTTACAGGCCAGCGAGCGACCATAAAAAAGAGAAAAAGAAGCGTTGGCAAAAAGGCAAAAATTTTAAAGACGCTACAAACACGGCGTGAACATGGGCGCAGTAAAAACTTCCTGTGTAAGTTTTCAGTTCGACACAGGAATTTTTACCAGCCCATGAAGCGCCTGCCTTTACGGCTATTTACCCGCAAGGGCTGCGCTAAAGCATTTTTCAAAACAAAATTTTCAATGTTGTGTGAATTCGTCTGCGGGTTGCAAACCTGATTTGCAGCCCGCAGACATAACGACTAATTATAGGACAAACGGGAGAGCCTCTATTAATTGCAAACATCTACAGCCAACACGGAGCCGAAATGTTGATATATTATTTAACATAATATTGTTATAGGACAAACGGCACTGGGCTGCATTAACTGTCCGGCCAAAACGCAGCCACCGTTTTGTCCTATAATTTATATTATGTTAAATAATGAAAATGCAAACACTCTACACCAATATAAACACTACAAGTAATCACCCTAATAACACGCATCAATTCATACAAAAATTTGATAAGCAATATCCTCAAATGCTCCGAATCTAACATGTTCGCAATATTGTAATAAACATTATCCGGCTGCAGTCCCAACATCAAAATTTATTTTATGACAAGATTTCCAATAATTACTATATTTGCAAACATCTGATGATATGATGTACTAATATACTATGCAACCCATCCAAAGAAAATCCCTGGCACAAGAAGTAGCCGATACCTTAAAACACCGGATCAAAAGCGGCGCACTGCCCCTGGACAGTAAATTGCCTACAGAACCGGAACTAATGGAAAAGTTCGGCGTAGGCCGCTCGACCATCCGGGAAGCCATTAAAAACCTGGCTCAATCTGGTTTCGTACACGTACAACAGGGCCTGGGCACTTTTGTGATCAGCCTTACCGGGCATACCGCCCTGGATGAAAAAATCAGCGATGCGGACTTCGCCGAAGTATTTGAAGTACGCCAGATCCTGGAACTCCAGATCATTGAAAAAGCCTGTCAACACCGCAGCGCTCAAGATCTAAATACCATGACCATACACCTGCAAGAAAGATGGAAACAAGCGGAGGCCGGCAAACTGAATGCCTGTATCGAAGCGGATATTGCCTTCCATACGGCTATTGCCGAAAGCTGTGGCAATAATATCCTTGCAGAACTGTACAAAACGCTTTCCGTCCACGTAACCCGCTTTTTTTCACAAACCTATACGGATACCAAACCTTTTACCCAATCGCAAATTATACACGAGGAGCTGCTCCAACATATCAAATCAGCTAACCCACAAAAAGCATTACTAGCCGCTAAAAAAATTATCGGCACTTTATAATTTCTTTTATCTCTTAAAACATCAGATGACCTGATGAATAAAAAATTCACATGAAGTCAACAACAAACACCCTGACCAGCCAGCAAACGGTTTACCCTATTCTATTTGCCATAAGTTTTTCGCACTTATTAAACGACCTCATTCAATCGGTCATTCCGGCTGTATATCCCCTATTAAAAGAAAATCATGCGCTCTCCTTTACGCAAATTGGTATCATCACCCTGGTATTCCAGTTAACGGCCTCAATACTCCAACCTTTTGTGGGCTTATATACCGATAAGAAACCTACGCCGCGCTCCCTGGCCATAGGTATGTTATTCTCTTGTTCGGGCTTAATTTGTATTGCCTTTGCCACTAATTTTTATCACATATTGGCTTCTGTAAGCCTGATCGGTATGGGCTCTTCTATCTTTCACCCCGAAGCCTCACGTGTGGCGCACTTGGCATCGGGCGGAAAAAAAGGACTGGCACAATCTATTTTCCAGGTGGGCGGCAATGCAGGCAGCTCAGCAGGGCCCCTGTTGGCTGCGCTCGTAGTCATTCCTTTCGGGCAACATGCTATCGGTTGGTTCGGCCTGCTGGCTATAGCGGGTATGTTGCTGCTAACACGGGTAGGTAAATGGTACCAATACAATTTGCCGCAGCATACTCCTCAAAAGGTAACAACTAAGGAACTGAGTACTCCTGCTATTCCTAAAAGAAAGGTAGTTTTCTCTATTGTCATTTTATTGGTACTCATATTTTCCAAGTATTTCTATATGGCATCCATGACCAGCTATTTTACCTTCTACCTTATTGATAAATTTCATGTCAGTGTGCAACAATCGCAGTTATATTTATTTACCTTCCTGGCAGCCGTGGCCATAGGTACCATACTGGGCGGACCATTAGGTGATCGTTACGGTCGTAAACTGATCATTTGGGTATCTATTCTGGGAGCGGCACCATTTACTTTGTTATTACCTCACATGAATTTATTCGGTACGGTTGCCCTGGCAGTTATTATTGGAGTGATCATCGCATCAGCATTCTCTGCCATACTGGTCTATGCTACAGATCTTATTCCCGGCAAAGTCGGATTGGTGGCCGGTTTGTTTTTTGGTTTTGCCTTTGGTATGGGCGGTATTGGCTCGGCTGTACTGGGCTCGATAGCCGACAACACGAGTATTGAGTATGTTTTTTCCATCTGTGCTTACCTGCCGCTCATCGGTATTATAACCGGCTTGCTACCCAATATAGAAGGCAGCAAAAAAAGAAGTAAATCATAAGAAGGATACCCATTATAAAAATTCCCGGTACAAACCTGTACCGGGAATTTTTTATTTATTTCATTAAAGACAATAAGCAGCAACAGATCATATCAATACCTTATTACATTATTGAATCAGCACATTAGTAAATAAGCTAATCATCAAATCAGCTCATTAATTTAAGCAAGCTTTTGTGGTGGCTCCATAACTGTACCGCATTTTTCACAGGTACGCTTAGCCTCATCCGCATAAAAAGCGTTCATCACCGGTGGTAGCTGGGAAACAATGTCCGCCACGGGTAAAAATTCTTCGTATAACTTATGGGAACAGTTCTCGCAATACCAGGCAAAAGAATCCATCATCGTACTCGGGCGCACGCGCTCAATCACCAAACCAACCGTATTCGGTCCGCGCTGTGGTGAATGTGGTACTCTTGCCGGTAACAGAAACATATCCCCTGCCTTGATCTCTATAGGCACTATTTTACCCTCTTCAATAATACGCACTACAACATCTCCCTCCAACTGGTAAAACAATTCTTCCGTCTCATTATAATGGAAATCTTTACGGCTGTTAGGGCCGCCCACAACCATCACGATAAAATCATCTACCTCCTGGTATACCTGCTGATTACCTACCGGCGGCTTTAACAGATGCCGGTTTTCATCGATCCATTTGTTCAAATTAAAGGGTCTGCGAATGCTCATATCTTAAAGTTTATATTTGTATTCAAAATAAGCCTTAAAGGTAAGCGTTTATTTGCTAAAATATTCATTTGTTAATATCAGGTTGCCACAACTATACCCTATATCAATTCCCGGTTTTTAAGCGTTTATTATTGTAATTTTAAATAGCTTTGCCTCTCGATCACAAAGCTTTGCATAGCCCCTATTTTGATGCCCAGAAGATTTTTTACACATATATTACTTTACCTTATTCCACTTTGCTTCCTGGCCTCTACCGCACAGGGTCAATTGGGGAACCGGCCTAATACGCAAGGCAATTCTAACCTGGACCAGCGCGACCCTTTTGCTGAAAAAGATCCCAGCGACACCACGAAAAAGAAAAAAGAAAGCGACTGGGACGAAGAGTCGGCCATTATCTCTTACAAATACCTGAATTCTGAAGTTACCCACTATTACGATAGTAGCCTGCTATTCTTTCAGCGTAACGAATACCGCCAACCGGCCTGGTACACTACTCTCGGCAACTGGGGTTCACCGGCAAGAGAAACTATTTTCACCCTGAACAATACACCGGGCCTGCGCCTCGGCTACGACAACTGGAATGTCTATAAATACACGATCGACAGCGTACATTTCATTAATACTACAAGACCTTATACCTCTTTCTCCTTTATGCTGGGGCCCAAACAACTGCAATGGGTGGACCTGATGCATACCCAAAACATAACACCCAAATGGAACTTCGCATTTCGTGTAGCCAATAATACCTCGGAAGGCTACTACAAAATGCAAAAAGCTAATGGATTGAATGCTTACCTAAGTTCTAATTATAAAAGTGAAGATGATCGCCTGGAAACTAAGTTTGCTTTTATCTATAATAATTTCAAAAATGATGAAAACGGTGGTATTATTTCTGATAGCCTGCTGAGTAACCCCAACTACACCAACCGGGCTTCTGTTCCGGTATTTATTGAGTCCGGCTTCAACGCTGCGAACTCACCTGTACACAACCGGCAAAGTGAACTTCGATTCTTCCTGCAAAATAACTATGCCTGGGGCAAAAAAGATTCGCTTTATAACGAAGATTCAACAAATGTACAATACCATTTTACACCCCGTTTTTCTATAAAGCACGTTTTAGAAATCCAGAGTACCAGGCATAAATACCAGGATGCTCTACCCAATACCGCTTATTACGCTTTCCATGACAATATCACTTTTGTTGGGAATGATACCGTACGCTCTTTCCAGACCCATACGAGTATTGATAATAAATTTTCCCTGAATACTTTCTTAGGAAAGGACAGTCAACTGGTGCACGTAGAAGCCGGTATAGGCATACGCAACGATTGGTTCAACACCAATTATTTTGATCCCGAAGGCGAACGTCTTAAAAATAAGCCTTTCAGTCCTTACTTATTTGGCCAGTTGAGAAAAGATGCTTTGAAAGATAATCAATGGTCTTACCTTGCAGACCTGACCTTCTTTTTCGCAGGCCAGGCAATCGGGAATATGAAACTGGATGGCCAGCTGTCTAAGAGCTTCCCTAAACTGGGCCAGTTCACCCTTGGCGCCACACAGACAATCGTAAGCCCTTCTTATCAACAGGATATCTTCAAAAGCAGCGTATTTGAAATCAACAACGATTTTGGCAATACAACCAATACACAGTTGTACGCCAACCTCTGGATCAAAGCCCTGAAAATGAACCTGGGCCTGCGTAACCAGCTCATCGGTAATTACATTTACCTGGATGAATCTTTAAAGTTCCAGCAATACAGCACGGTGTTTTCCATATTGCAGTTTAGCGGAAGAAAACTTTTCACCTTTGGGGCCTTCTCCCTGGACAATGAAGTAGTATGGCAACAAAAAGCCGGTAATGCACCCGTAAACCTGCCCGCTTTTATGCTGCGGCATCAACTGGCTTATAAGGCACCCATGTTTAAAGACCGCCTGGATGCTTACCTGGGTATTGAAGTGCGTTACCATACACCTTATAAAGCAGACGGCTACAGTTTTGTCTATAACCAATACTATTACCAGGATAATATTACCCTGGATAATGTACCCGCTTTATCGGCCTTCTTTAATTTTAAAGTAAAAAGACTAAGAGCCTTTGTGATCGGCGATCAGTTACAGCAAATGCTATTCCCTAAAAACATTATCAACACGTCGGGCTACCCTGCCGCGAACGCGCATATAAGATTCGGTTTTAACTGGATCATGATGAACTAAGAAGCGTAAAACTCCTGTTCATAGCCAATGTCGGTGATCAGGTTGCCGCCATCAGCTGCTGATGTAGCCAGTTCGTCACACCTGTTGTTGAATGGATTGTTGGCATGGCCTTTCACCCAATGAAACTTAACCTTATGCTTCCGGTAAACTTTCAGGAAACGCATCCACAGATCGGGATTTTTCTTGCCGGTAAAGCCTTTCTTTTCCCAGCCGAATACCCAGCCTTTTTCTACAGAATCGATTACGTATTTTGAATCGGAATAGACCATGATCTCTACCCCATCCCGGGTAAGCGACTCTAAAGCCACGATCACGGCCAGCAGTTCCATGCGGTTATTAGTGGTCAGTTTAAATCCCTGTGCTATTTCTTTTCTTATTGAACCCCATTGAAGGATGATGCCGTAGCCGCCCCGCCCTGGGTTTCCCCTGGAGGCGCCGTCTGTGTAAATGATTAAGGACAAATTGTATTTTCTTTTGAAGATTTATACGGTACTTTTGCGGACAAATTTACAATTACATTTTGAATCATAAGGTAAAAGTTAGCGCCGTAAGTTATTTAAACACTAAACCGCTATTGTACGGTATCGAGCGCCACCCGGTAAGGCAACAGATGGAACTGGACTTAGAATATCCCTCATTAATCGCGAAGCACCTGGCTGAGGGCAGCACCGATCTGGGGCTGGTTTCCACAGCGGCATTACTCAGTATTCCTAACCCGCAGATCATCTCAGATTATGGCATTGCAGCCTCCGGAAAAGTAGCTTCGGTATGCATTTTCAGTCAGGTGCCTTTGGACCGGGTTGAAAAAATATACCTGGACTATCAATCCCGCACCTCAGTAAGATTGGCTGAAATATTATTGAAGAAGCATTGGAATCTGGATATACCATTGGAAGATGCACCGGAGCAGTATATAGACCTTATTGAAGGAACCACGGCCGGTGTGATCATTGGCGACCGGGCACTGCAATCCTTAGGTAAATTTGAATATGTGTATGACCTGGCCGAGCATTGGAAAGAATTAACCGGGCTGGACTTCATCTTCGCAGCATGGATCGCCAACAAAGCGCTACCGGAACAGTTTATACAAGATTTTAACGCGGCTAATGAAATGGGATTACAGCATATAGATGCAGTAGTGGCTGCACATCCCTACCCTTTTTATGACCTCAATATTTACTATCGTCAAAACATTCATTATAAATTTGACGACAGTAAACGCGAAGGTTTGCATTTATTCCTGGAGTATATCCGGCAGTTATCTTGAGGTAATTAAGTCAATGAGCTGGGCCAGGGAAGATTTAGTCTTGTTCTGAAAGCTCAGCTCGATCTTATAAGTATCTTCACTTTCATGGTTGACGTTGAGCTGGTCAAATACGCCTAAATAAGATTTCAATTCTGCCAGCGAAGCCATATTACTCAGCTTTTGAAAATCGATCCAGGCTACCAGGTCGGCATCTCTTTCTAATTGTACGGGTGTGCTAATCGCAGTATCCAGGTCCTGACCGGCATACATGAACAGGGTACGGCCAGACTTCAGGAAATATTTCATATTCCATAAAGGAAGGATCCCATTATTAACGCTATCCGCCCCGATCAACACCTGGGCGGTACGTAAGGCATTAATGGCTGTATGCTCATCGCTTAAAGGTATCTTCAGGTTGAGGTTGGGCACTTTAGCCGCTTCTGTTTTCTTTACTTCAACTTTTTCGAAATTGTCATCATACTCATAAGTAACTACTGATTTAAGCTGCTCTGTTTCTCCGTTGATGTAAAGGGCAAATCCCTGGTGGGCATAAGCATTTAAGTCCTGAGTGGAGGCATTAGGGATCAGCTCTTTTATGCCTAGCTTATTCAGTAAAGAGAAAAAATTCTCTTTTGAAATAATGGCCAAAGCCGACTCTTTGGGTACTTTCAGGCTGATGGGACTCTCCTGTTGCACATTGCTCACAAAAGTTCCCGAGATTTTACCGGCTTCAAAATTGATTGCGAAATGATACATATTACCCATCGAAGACAGGTCGGCATTTATTTTTTTGATGTCATAAAGCTGGCTCTTGCTAAAGTCCATTACATTTTTATTGTTCAGGAAGTCGCTGGACTGGCTGAAGACACGCAGTGTTGTATCCTTACCTACGATCAGCACCGCATGCTCATTATTAAACATAATACTTAGCGTGCCACTGGGATTATGTCTCAGGCTATCTTGTCCCTGTGTGAAAACTTTAGCCATCAGTTCTTTAAAAGCATCCTGATCCGCAATCTTCAGTTTCGTAAAATAGACGCTTGTAGACAAACTTTTGATGCCGAAAGCAAAAATATTAAACGGCAGGTCGAAAGATTTATTGATCAGGGGAACCAATTCATTCTGACGTACTTTAGCAGGGTCCTCTGTTTTTAAAATCTTTTTACCAATCTGCTCCAGGTTTACCCGCACTACGCGGTCGGCCTGGGCCGGGATACTCACCTGGTAAGAACTCCATCTTTTATAGAAAAGGTAAGCCCAAAATCCTGCTGCGGTAAGCAGCAGGATAGCGATTACGTATACAACAATTTTTTTTACCATTTATAAATGTTTCAAATCATCGATTAAGTACATTAAATATTCAAAGGAATTGGCCCTGCTATTTGGTGTCGTTAAATTGAAATCTGCCTTAACCTTGTTATGCTTTACTTTCCCACTATGGAACTGCATTACGCCGAGACTGTTCAGCATATTGTTCACCTTTACCATCTTTAAATTATCATCATCTTCTGACTGGCCGAATTTGCCCACCAGTTTTTTAGGATGGAACCAGCCGAATACCGAATTTTTCCGCATCAGTTTTTTATCACTGGCGCTAACACTGCCCCGGTGCTTACCATCCCGGATATTTTCGATCTCCTGGCGCTCTGTACCGATAAATACAATACCATCTTTAACTACACAGAAGTACTCAAAAGGATCATATCTTCCATTCACTTTTTTGGCGAAATAGATATTATCCTTCATCGAGTAAGCTCCTTTATGCAAACCATAATCCAATATTTTTTTGATGATCGCTTCATTTTTAGTGCTGAACATCATCAGGAAGTTAGGTAGCATTTCTTTTTCGGTCCGTTCTTCTTCTGTAGACTCATAGGTTTCTTCATCCCATTTATAACGGATCGATTGATATTCTTTTTCTTTAACATTGGTCATCACGAAAGCACCATCGCCCCAGATCACTTTCCCGGTTGCCTTTTCATCGACAACGATACCAAACAGGTCGGCCATAAGGGAAGCTTCATTAGTCCACAGCCCGAAGCCATTCATCACCTCTTTCATCATCACCGGAGTCTCTTCCAGGTAGTTTTGAGTATTCATAGCCATACCCATTACGCCTATATCATTCTGGCTGTTGATATAGTTATTGAATTTTTTATTGAATTTTCTTTTATAAATGCGGTTACTGCTTTTGGCCATCTGGTCGGTAAGCCTTGAAGTAGCATTCAGGTGGATCGCATTGGCTTCAAAATTTAACTGGATCATGCTCCAGTTCTCATTCAGTGGCACCGATACCTCTTGATAACTCCTGACACCGAACAGGGCGTACATGCCATAAAGGTCACGTACATTAAAACCCAGGTTGTTTATATAGAAGGTTGCTGCGGAATTCTGTTGCGGTGCTTCAAAATCTTTCAGTTCCTGTAGTCTGCTATAGCTATCCCTCCCCTCATCGATAAAGTCGGTTACAAAGTCCTTTTTCCAGAGTGTAAAAATGGAATCCTTCTTAGATTGGTAGGACTCATACTGCTCATCGTCATAAGTATAGGGCGTATAGGGTACCACTTCTATCGCAGTGGCAGCACTATCTACCACGTAATCATCCTCGTCATAAGTGACGTCCCCAACGACTATAGTATCGGCTACAGCAGCTGCATCAGCGGCGGCGGCTTCTGCGGCGGCATAGGCTTCTTCAGCAGCAGAACGGGCAGCTTCTTTCGGTACCTCGACTACTTCAACAGAAGGTACCGGATAATCTTCCGGTGCCGCCTCGACAGCATACTCCCCTGTTGTGGCCTCCCACTCTTCAGGAGGAGCTACTTCCACAGTAGTCGCTTCATCCCAGCCATAACCTTTGCTATACTCTATACCCCACCTTTCGGCGCGGGTAGAATCGTCAAAGGCATTATAAGTACCGGAACTCGCAACCAGGATCGCATAATCCCCGGTATTAGGTATAAAAGCCAGGTCTTTGAACTTCAGGTCATAAAAAGTACCTTTATCTATCCTGGTTTGTTTTGTTTTCGCATCAATACCGATAGCTTTCCGGAACTGTTCTATGTTCTGCACCGGCAATAAACGGATGGTATATTCAATACTGTCGGTATTCACCATATGCATATAAGCTTTGCGGGAATGGTCAATACCGGATTTGCTGATATCAAATTCAGACTCGTAGTTTTTATTTCTAAGGAATAGCTCCTCGTACATTTTACTGCCTATCTCGGATAGGTTCAATCGTTCGGCAGTAGTTTGTGAAAAAACGAAGGGCAAGTTATATTCTAAAACAAATTTTGCATCTGCTGGTGCCGGTATGCCCATCTTTTGGGCCTTTGCTGCAACCGGGATCATGATGCCGCACAGCAAAATATAGTATAGCTTTTTCATTAGCTGATATAGATTTATTGTAATTGGATAGTGTTGTTGACGGATGCCCCGGCATTGATAATGTTCAGGATCGGGGTTTTAAGCATCACTGCTTTTTTAGAGGCAGAAACTGAGGCCTTGGTATTGGCCATAGTTTTTACCAAAGACTGGAAGCGGTAAACACTGGTATATTGTGCACTTTTAAACACCTCTTTATCTTCCTGCTTCAACTCATTATATTGCTTCCTGGTAGCAGGATTTAACTGGTAGGTCTTGGTAAATGTTTTAGTGCTTTTATTGTAAACATAAGTAGCCGCGTTGTAAGTCGGTATTTTATAGGCCGTAAGCATTTTGCTGAATGCTGTATTGATCTGAGACACCTCTTTAAAATCAAAACTTACAGATAAGATATAATTTTGAAAATCGGCATTTGTCTTTACATTGCTGATGCCCGGGATTGCTCTTAGGCGGGCTGCGGTTTGTGCCAGCTCATTTTTAATTTCGGCAACCGTAGGTACTTTATGCCCGTTTACTGAGCTTAATTTCATTACCGAAGCGAGCTTGGCTTTACTCTGAGAGCCGTTAAACGTTAAGGTCATATGGCCGGAGCCATCATTATTCAGGTTGATTTCTTCTACCGTTTCGAAGCAGGAACTCAGGGACACAAACGAAATCAACAGCAAAATGATTATTAAAACATTTTTTATTTTCATATAATTTCAGTTTAAAACGAGCGGGACAAAGATAAGGTATCTGCTAAACAAAAAAGCCACAAACCTGTTAAGTTCGTGGCTTTTTGCAAATTAGTTGCAAAGAAAAACAAATTAGTTTTTCGCGTATTTTTTCTTGAATTTATCGATACGACCTGCAGTATCAACGAACATGGATTTACCCGTATAGAAAGGGTGTGAAGTATTAGAGATCTCCACTTTGATCAATGGATACTCGTTACCATCTTCCCATTTGATAGTTTCGTTAGAAGCAGTAGTAGATTTAGTCAAAAACATAGTCTCGTTAGACATATCTTTGAATACTACAAGACGATAATTTTCCGGATGTGTTCCTTTTTTCATTATTTTATTGATTTATGCATGGTACTAAGCATGCGGTGATTTAAATTTTCGGAGGGCAAAGATAGTATGATATATTAATTTGCCCAAATTTAATTTGATTGTTTTACCCTCTGATCATACGCCTTCTCCCAATCAGGAAATAGAGGATCGATCCCACAACAGGCATGAATACTACCAGCAATACCCAGGTTAGTCTATCTTGTCCCTGCATATTGGATCGGAACATATGGACCAAAGCCATAATTGGTAAAACTAAAAGTATAAGGGCAATTATCTTCCAAAGGGACAAACCGAAAGAAGGAGTAATTAAAGTCATATCTTTTATCTCATTTTTTAGCACCAAAAGGTAAAGTCATAAAAATAAGCATTTTCTATTTAAAAACCGAATCCAGTCCTTTGTATTATAAAAAATTAATAAGCCAGTAATTCCGCGATCTTTGCGGCCACTTTTTTAGGATTCGGCAACATGGCCTCTTCCAGTACCAGGTTGATCGGCACACAAGGAAGATTTAAAGCACCAATGGTCTGCACCGGCGCATCCAGGTAACGGAAACACTCCTGCCCGATCTTACCGCCCAATGCCTGGGCAAATGAATTGTTCAATTGCTCTTCGGTCAATACGATCACCTTACCGTGCTTCTTCACCGTTTCATAAATCAGCTCCTCATCTAATGGGAATAAGGTACGGATATCAATCACCTCCACCTGGCCCGGGAACTGCTCTGCAGCTGCCTGTGCCCAATACACACCCATGCCATAAGTAATAATACATACAGATTCCCCGTTATCAACCGCTTCCTCGCTAGGCGCCAATACCACATTACCGATACCGAAAGGCAGGATATAATCTTCTGCAGGTTCTATGGTTTTTGCGCCTAAAGTACCGGGTACTTTAGACCAGTAAAGGCCTTTATGCTCCAGCATTACTACCGGGTTATTGTCATAATAAGCCGCTTTGATCAAACCTTTAAGATCGGCAGCATTAGAAGGGTAAGCAATTTTAATCCCTTTAATAGTGGCTAATGTACTTTCCACACTTCCACTATGGTAAGGACCGCCGCCGCCATAAGCACCAATAGGTACCCGGACGATATTGCTTACCGGGAATTTGCCACAGCTCAGGTAGTTTGATTTAGAGATCTCGGTAACTAGTTGGTTAAGCCCGGGGTAGATATAGTCGGCAAACTGTACTTCTACAATAGGCTTCAGGCCCACCGCACTCATACCTACGGTAGAACCAATGATATAAGCTTCCTGGATAGCGGTATTAAATACCCTCCTGTCGCCAAACTTCTGCGCTAAGGTAGCCGCCTCGCGGAATACCCCACCGATCCTGCCACCAACATCCTGTCCGTAAAATAAACACTCCGGATGCTTACGCATCAGTTCTTCGATTGCATGCAGGGCCGCATCCACCATCACTACTTTCTCGCCATTAGCCGGCACACGCGTTCCTGCTTCTTTTGTGATCGGGTTCGGTGCAAAAATATGGTCCATAACCGTTGATGGATCTGGGTCTGCTGCTTCTGTAGCTTTCTGGAAATCCTGTGCGATCAGTGCTGCCTCTTCCTGTTCAATTAACGCCAGGTCAGATTCGGAAATACCCAGTTCCAGCAACCTGTTTTTTAATTTGGGTCCGGGATCGTCCTGCATATGCTTTGCCAGGTCTTCCTCTCCGCGGTACCACTCGCGGCGCACGCCGGAGGTATGGTGACCGATCAAAGGTACTTTTGCATGTACCAGGATCGGTTTTCTTTCTTTTCTTACAAAATCAAAAGCCTGCTGCATGGTAGTATAAGCTTCTTCAAACACACTACCGTCACATCTTAAACGCGCTATACCTTTAAAGCCTTCAATAAACTCATAGGCATCCATGGTGCGCGCCTCAGCACTGGTCACGGAAATGCCCCAATCATTATCCTGCACGAGGAAGATGATCGGTAATTGGTGTAAGGCTGCAAACTGAAAGGCTTCACTTACCTCCCCTTCCGTAACACTACCATCGCCTAAAGAGCAGACGGTAACCGGAGGGACTGAATATGATTTTAACTGTTGATTTTCTATATAAGCAATTCCTTGAGCGACGCCAGTGGTCGGGATCGCTTGCATACCGGTAGCGCTGCTCTGGTGAATGATCCGGGCCATATTGTCACGGGCAATGTTGGGGTGGCCATAATAAGCACGACCGCCGGTAAACGGGTCATCCGCTTTGGCGAGCAATTGCAGCATCATCTCATAAGGGCTAAAACCCATACCCAGCAGGATGCTTTCATCCCGGTAATAAGGACTTACATAATCTTCAGGCTGCAGTAAAAAACCGGTAGCCAGCTGAATGGCCTCGTGGCCACGCGAAGTGCTGTGTACATATTTGGCAATCGGCCTGTTTTGTTCATAAACATCAGCCATCGCCTTTGCGGTCATCATAAGTCTATATGCCTTCAGTAGTAAATCTTTATCTGTCATTAGCACAATTTTTAATTCAATGAGTCGCAAATTTAAGCTAATAATTTTTGTATTTAAATGTATATTTTTTTAATAAGTTTCATTTTCTGGCCTATACACATATAAATCACCTTTAATTGTAGATATTTTATCTGCAAGTGGATCGGCAAATTAGCCTATCCCCGGCATTTAGCTGCAATCCGGCCATGATGGATAGTTGCTATCACTAAATTGATTAAAAAACAAATTATTTATGCCTCAATTAATACCGGAATGAGACAAAACACAGTACCGGATTGAATTTGTTGTGGATTTTTGATTTATCTTAGCCCTGCTTAAATATCATTAAAACATGGACATCTCGGTATTGGCGAAGCATATCAGGCTTAAAGTTGCCTTAAGCGATGCGGAAATGGAAGTAGTTGCCAGCTATTTTGTAGAAAAAGTATTACCGAAGAAAACCATCCTGTTCCGGGAAGGCACTATTGTCGACGCGATTGCTTTTGTCGTAGAAGGTTGCCTGCGCTCTTATTCCATAGACGAAAACGGCTTTGAACATATTTTGCAATTTGCCCCGGAAGGCTGGTGGATCACCGATATGCTTTCTGTCATTAAAAGTCAGAAGAGTGTATTGAACGTAGAGAGCATTGTAGACAGTAAAGTGCTCCTGCTTAAGCGGTCCACACAGGACGAATTGTTTGATAAGATCCCTAAAATGGAGCGCTTTTTCCGCATCCTGACGGAAAATGCGCTGTGCGCTACCCGGCAGCGGGTTATTGAAGGCATGAGCCTTACGGCCAAAGATCGCTATATCAACTTTTGTGAAACGTACCCGGAAACGGTGGTCAACAGTATTCCCCAGAAATATGTAGCGGCTTATATTGGCGTTACACCAGAATTCCTGAGCAAAATGCGCAGCCAGCTTTACCGCAGCTGATTTCTTAACCTAGGTTATTTCCCACTTTTGTAACCTGTCGGATATTTGCATTATAAAAGCAAACGATATGGACAGGAAAGATTTTTTAAAGAAAGGGTTTATCGGTACCGGCATATTCGCGGCGACGGTATCGGGCTTAAAAGCTTTGGCCAATGGCATTGATGAGCTTACTCCTTTAGAAGGGATGTCCCTGGACGACATCGTCGGCTTTAATCATATCAACAATACAAAATCAAGAATTATGGAAAATACAGTTTTTCACCCTGCCAACAGCAGGGGCGATGCCAACCACGGATGGCTGCACAGCAAACACACTTTTAGCTTTGCCAACTACTACAACCCGGAACGTATGCATTTTGGCGTACTGCGTGTGTTGAATGATGACCAGGTAGCGCCCGGTATGGGCTTCGGTGCTCACCCCCACGACAACATGGAGATCATTTCCATACCATTGAGTGGTGACCTGGAGCATAAAGACAGCATGGGTAATTCCACGGTGATCAAAAACGGCGATATCCAGGTAATGAGCGCGGGTACCGGTGTTCAGCATAGTGAGTATAATGCCAGTAAAGAAAACGAAGTAAAATTCCTGCAGATCTGGGTGTTTCCTAATCAGAAAAACGTGCAACCGCGTTATGACCAGATTAGCTTAGTACCTGCCGATAGGAAAAATAAATTCCAGCAAGTGTTATCTCCGAATGCGGATGATGCCGGGGTCTGGATCCACCAGAATGCCTGGTTCCACCTGGCGGATTTTGACAAAGGACATAAAGCGACTTACCAGGTAAAAAGCCCGGGTAATGGCTTATATGTATTCAACCTGAAAGGAAACATCAAAGTCGGCGATACTGCTTTGGCCACAAGAGATGGCCTGGGCATCTGGGATTTTAGTGAATTAACGATCGAAGCAGATAGTGATGCGGAATTCCTGTTAATGGAAGTACCGATGCAGGTGGCTTAGGGCAACGATAATAATTAAAAGCAGGAGGCTGCCTGTAGCAGGTTTGTCCTATTGAGTGTCGACTTTCCGATAAGCTCAGTATGGTAAATTTGCTACAGGCGGCTTTCTTTTCGTTTAAGCGTGTAATTAAAGTTTATTTGGATTGGCTTAGCTTTGCAGGCACAAAAAGCGGTGTTTATCAAAATGAACCAATCTGAGTTTAAGAAGAAATCAATGGCCGAACTGCAGCGGCTGAGTACTAACGAAGCCCAGGAGCAGTATACTTTCCCGGTGGTGCTTGTACTGGACAATGTCCGGAGTATGCACAATGTAGGTTCCGTGTTCAGAACAGCAGATAGCTTTGGTCTTCAGGAGATCGTGCTCTGTGGCTTCACTCCCGCCCCGCCCCATCGTGAAATACATAAAACCGCACTTGGTGCTACAGAAACCGTGAAATGGCACTATGCAGCCGAAATTACCCAATCGCTTACAGCGCTTAAAGATCAAGGTTACAAGATCATTGCCGCAGAACAGGTGCATAACAGCATCTCGCTGGAAACCTTAAATATGCAAAGCCATGAAAAAGTGGCCATCATATTTGGCAACGAGGTAGAAGGCGTTAGTGAGAAAGCATTAGCCTTTTGTGATGCCGTCGTAGAAATTCCGCAATTTGGCGCCAAACATTCATTGAATATCTCGGTGTCGGTAGGGATTATCTGTTGGGAACTGGTGCGGAGTTTTCCCAAAAACGATTAAACATATCATTAAAGCAGACTTTCCTATCTTTAGCAAAATAAGCTTGAAGTTTTCCTGGAATGAATAAAAAATGGATAAAGTTAAAGTACCGTTTAACCAATTTCCCGGTCCGCCCCAACTTACTATTGGTAGCCGGGCTGGTCGGCATTGTTTATTTTTTATTTTTTGCCCGCACTACGAATAAAGAAGAAGCCGCACTCAACAGCTTTTTACCGATAGTATTGTTACTGGCTAAAGTGGCCCTGATCATTCTCTCCATTGTGGTCGGCATCTCGCTGATCAGCACTATTATTTCCTTTTTGATCTTCAAAGCCAGAAACAAAGGACAAAGGGCCTTGTTCCAACTGAATTTATCAACTGCCCCAGGGCAGCACAATACTGTACTGATTCAGCCTTGCCTGGATAATACTTACCGGCCATTTTTAGGCTATATATCCGGCCGGCTGATTTTAAATGATCAGCTGTTGAGCGATCCCTTTGTACTGGCTTCGACCCGGTTCCGGAAAAACAGCTTATGGGTAGCCGCCGTTTATGGCAACAATACTCTATCTTTCCCGGATATCAAAGAATACCAGGTTAGCGGCACCCTCCTTTATTTTGAAGATATGCTGCGCCTGATCCGGTTGCCGGTACGGCAAGAACAGGCCGCCAGCTTCTTTAACCCGCCCAGGGCTGAAGTAAATAAAGAACCGGCTGTACAGCCCCAGGCTGCCCGGGAACAGGATATACGGATTGAACAATTGAGAAACGTGCTCGGCGACTACCTTAATTACAAGCAATTTGAATATGGGGATGATGTGCGCCGGATTGTATGGAAAGTATACGGTAAGAACCGTGAGCTCATTGTCCGCAACCCGGAAATTCGTGATCCCTATGCTTCCCGGATCGAAATGTATGCCAGCTTTCACAATAGCTTGTTCGCTGCAGTTCCGGATGCTGCCATCATTAATACCTTATTAAATACCTACAAAAATGCCGTTTGGTCCATTTACCGGAGTCTTTCCGAACAGCAGGAGTGGGAATTGATTTATGTGCCGGAACAGTCTTTTCCAAAACATTTTGAAGATCCGGAAGAAAAGGTATCCTATCTTATTGCGCAATCGGAGTGGCAAAATGACACTCGGCTGGAGCAATATTTTGACCTGAAAAAAGGAACGGTATACTGTATTCACTCCCTGACGGATGCCGCGGAGCTGGAGCAGTTCCTTTCGAATGGGGGCGCGGATAAGTTTATATACATGTGCTACCTTTCAGATGCTTTTAAACAAAAAAGGAAGTCTTTACTCAAAAGGATCTTCTTTTATGAGGAAGAGCAGGAAAATAAAAACCAGTCATCCTGGTTGCTATCGCCTTTAAAAGCACGTATTTTAAAGAATGAAGCGACCTTAACCCGCATCCTTAAAGCTTACGGGTTTTAAGCAGGTTAGCTAAAACAATAAACAATTCCCTATGTATACTGTATGCCTGGATGTACAATATTATGATACTTATGCGGTGACCGCTTATGTATTATTTAAAGAGGTTGGGGCCACCGAGCCTGTAAAAACCGGGCATGTTGTTACCCATGAAGTACAACCCTATGAACCAGGAGCCTTCTACAAAAGAGAATTGCCATGCCTGTTAAATGCGCTGCAGGCGATTACGGATCCTATTCAGCTAATCATTATAGATGCCAATGTCTGGCTCAGCGATGACAAGATGGGGCTAGGCGGTATCCTATATGAATCTTTACAGAAAAGCATTCCGGTTATAGGTGTATCTAAAACAATGTATGCCGGCGAGACGACAAAAGTCATTCCTGTTTACCGGGGCGATTCGCAAAACCCGCTTTATGTATCTGCTATAGGTATGGATACTACTGAAGCGGTAGCACTTATTAAAGGTATGGCCGGTCCTTACCGTATCCCTGCCCTAATCAAGTTGGCCGACACGATTTGCCGGAATAGCACATAAAACTGGAGCATGAATATAATTAAGGAAAATATGGAATATTTTGATCTTGATCCGGGTTTAAGGACGAGTATTCAAATGGAGTACAGTGGTCCTTTATATAGGAAAATGACTATTTTTGTATTGATCCAGCTTTTCATTTTTATATATTTTACATTTGGCATGCGCGCCCATGTAGATAGCTATGGTCTTATCGAAGTTGGCTTATTCAGGTCGCCGAGATCGGTACGGATTCCTTACACGTATTTTGTAGGGGGACAGATTGTCTTTCATATTTTAATGTTTATCGCGGCTTTGGAAAGTTTTGGCAAAATAAACCTTGGCCTTTACAAAGATTCCCAATCAGGTAAAGGAATTAAAGAGATAATAACCATAACAGATATAATGTATACACCTGCTTGTCCCGTTTATATCACCAACTCCCCGGTTTTAAAAACCATAACGGATGAAACAGTGCTCTGTATTGGTGATGAATTGATTATTTACTATCTTGAATTTTCCGGTAGGCTATTATATATAGCGCCGGAAATAAAGAGAAATGAGCCGGAAATAACAGGATAATTTAAAGGCTTTTTAAAAAATATTTCAATTTTATATCTGATTATCAATTGTTTACAGAAGCATGTTCAATTTTATCAATTAAATTGTTGGCAAATCAAAAGCAAGCGCGTACCTTTGCCGTCCGTTTGTGACCAGAGGTGGTATCACATCTGTCACTTAAGTATTAACAAATTAATAAAAACAAAGAACAAATGGCTTTAAATCAATTGAGCTACAGAACACAGTCTGCTAACGAGAAAATCGTAAAACGTGATTGGTTCGTTGCTGATGCAACAAACCAGACATTAGGACGCTTTTGCTCTAAAGTAGCTGCGGTACTACGCGGAAAAAACAAGGCGTATTTTACCCCACACTTCGATTGTGGTGATTATGTAATCGTTATCAACTCTGCAAAAATTGCATTCACAGGTAACAAGTTAGATCAAAAAGAATACCAGACTTACTCTGGCTACCCTAATGGTCAAAAGCAAGAAGTTGCTAAAAACCTGTTAGCTCGCCGCCCGAACGCTGTTATTGAGCGTGGTGTAAAAGGTATGTTACCTAAAAACAAATTAGGTCGTGCAATGATTAAGAAATTATTCGTTTACGATGGTGCACAACACCCACACGCGGCACAACAACCTAAAGAATTCAAATACTAATTTAATCTCTTAAAGAGAACAAAATATTTCAAAAGTAAATGGAAAAGCAAACTAATGCAATTGGTCGTCGTAAAGAAGCAGTAGCTCGTGTTTATTTAAGCAAGGGTGCTGGTGCTATCAACGTGAACGGCAAAGAGTACAAAAATTATTTCCCATTGGTTTATTTACAAAACCAAGTAGAGGCTCCTTTCAAAACAATTGAAGCTGCAGATGCATTTGATGTTGTAGTTAATGTAAAAGGTGGCGGACCAAAAGGTCAGGCAGAAGCAATCAAATTGGCTATTGCCCGCGTATTATGTGAAATAAACGCTGAATACCGCCCTTCATTGAAGAAAGCAGGATTATTACACCGTGACCCACGTGCTGTTGAACGTAAGAAATTCGGTAAAGCAGGTGCCCGTCGTAGCTTCCAGTTCTCTAAACGTTAATGGATTCATTACACTTTTAAGTGTAGCGTAAAAATAATTTTCAAAACAATATCAATACATTCCAAAAATGGAAGAAAATAAATCATTACATCAGCAGTTATTGGAGGCAGGCGTTCACTTCGGTCACCAAAGAAAAAAATGGAATCCTAAAATGTTACCATATATCTTCACTGAGAAGAATGGTATCCACATCATCGATTTAAACAGAACAATCGAAGGGTTACAGGAAGCTGCTGCAGGCTTGAAACAAATCGCAAAAAGTGGTAAAAAAATCATGTTTGTTGCCACTAAAAAGCAAGCAAAAGAAATCGTTTCTGAAGCTGCTGCTAAAGTAAATATGCCTTTCGTTACTGAAAGATGGTTAGGTGGTATGTTAACCAACTTCCAAACTATCCGTAAGAGCGTTAAAAAAATGCAATCTATCGACAAAATGTTGACAGATGGTACTTTGGATAGCGTTACTAAGAAAGAGCGTTTGACTTTAACCCGTAGCCGCGACAAAATGGATAAAGTATTAGGTGGTATCGCTCAAATGGGCCGTACTCCTGCTGCATTGTTCATCGTAGACATCAGCCACGAGCATATCGCATTAGCTGAATCTAAGCGTTTAGGTATTACTACCTTCGCTATGGTAGATACAAACTCTGATCCGACTAAAGTTGATTTCGCAGTACCATCTAACGATGATGCTACTAAATCTATCGCGATCATCACTAACTACCTGACTGCTGCTATTATGGAAGGTCTTGAAGAAAGAGCTCAAAATAAAGAAACAGAGGCTGAAGAAGGTGAAATCGAAATCGAAGAAAGAGATACTTTACACATCAACGAAGAAGATGATAAAGTTGAAGGTAATAAAAAAGCTACAGCGGGTAACCGTCGTGGTGGTAACACTTCAGGTGGTGGTGCAGGTGCACGCAAGCCAGGTGGTGGTGCGCCAAGAAAGTAATCTTTTCTTAGCCTTAAATATTAAAATGCGTTGCTTAGTGATAAGCAACGCATTTTTTATTTATCTTATACTGCGCATAGTCAAAAAACGGGATTTAAGGATAAAAGTAATTGTTGCAAGCAACTATACTCCGGGTTTATACATTCTAAACGTGGAATAGGTGCGCTTTGAGTAAATCCTGCCAGGTATAACAAATAAGCAGCTACATTTGTTAGAGCCGTTACCCTTTTTGCTACTTTTATACTAATAATCATTTGTAATAAACCAGTCCAATGTTCCAAAAACTACTTGTAGCCAATCGTGGAGAGATCGCAGTAAGGGTACTTCGTGCAGCCTCTGAATTAAGAATCACAACAGTAGCGGTGTACACTTATGAAGACCGTTTTTCCCTGCATCGTTTTAAAGCAGATGAGGCCTACCAGATCGGTTCTGATGATCAGCCATTGAAGCCCTACCTGGATATCGAAGCCATTATAGAAGTGGCCAAAGAGAACGAGGTGGATGCCATACACCCGGGATATGGTTTTTTAAGTGAGAACGTACAGTTTGCCCGTCGTTGCCGGGAAGAAGGTATTGTTTTTGTAGGACCGCTGCCTGAAGTCATGGAGCAGTTAGGCGATAAAATTGCTGCAAAAAAAATTGCCCGTTCCGTGAATGTTCCGGTTATAGAAGATGCAATCCTCTCCGCTACAGAAATTGACCGCGTTGATGACATTGCCGAAAAAATAGGTTTCCCGGTTATCTTTAAAGCTGCGGCAGGCGGTGGCGGTCGTGGTATGCGGGTAGTAAGAACAAAAGCGGATGCGAAAGCTTCTTTTACGGAAGCTTCTAATGAAGCACTGAAAGCCTTTGGCGACGGTACTATTTTTATTGAAAAATTTATTGATAACCCTAAACATATCGAGGTACAACTACTTGCGGATAACTTCGGCAACATTGTTCATTTATTTGAAAGAGATTGCTCGGTACAAAGACGTTTCCAGAAAGTGGTCGAAATTGCCCCGGCCCCCAACCTACCCCAGCACTCCCGTGAAGCAGTATATGATTATGCTATTAAAATAGCTAAAGCGGTTAAATATAATAACGCCGGTACGGTAGAATTCCTGGTCGATCAGGAAGGGGAAGTGTTCTTTATTGAAGTGAACCCGAGAATACAGGTGGAACATACGGTGACTGAAGAGATCACCGGTATTGATATCGTACGCAGCCAGATCCTGATTGCTGCAGGTACCCGGCTGTCTGATCCGCAAATCTATATCACCTCCCAGGAAAGTTTAAAGATAAACGGCTTTGCCATCCAGTGCCGGATTACTACGGAAGACCCGGAAAGTAATTTTAAACCCGACTACGGTACCTTAATTGCTTACCGCAATGCGGCGGGCTTCGGCATCCGACTGGATGAAGGCTCTGCTTACCAGGGTATGAAAATCTCTCCTTTCTTCGATTCTATGATCGTAAAAGTTACTGCCAGCGGCCGTACCTTGTCTGGAACAGCCAACAGGATGTTACGGGCTTTATCTGAATTCAGAGTACGTGGGGTAACCACTAATATTTTGTTCCTCGAAAATGTGATCCGGCATGATCTGTTCCGCAAAGGAGCTTGTACGGTCAATTTTATAGGAGAACACCCGGAATTGTTCCAGTTAAGAAAGCTCAAAGATACCTCCACGAAACTGCTCAGTTACCTGGCCAATGTTAAAGTAAACGGGCATCCGGACATAAAGCATTATGATGCGGCTAAAAAATTGCGAAAACCGTTAATTCCGCAATTGGATACCGCAGCAGGATTTGCCCCCGGCTACAAAGATAAACTGACACAACTGGGTAGAGATGGGCTCATGCAAGAGATAAGAGCAGAGCAACAGATTTTACCGATACTACCTACCGGGATGCCCACCAGTCCTTAGTGGCTACCCGCGTCCGTTCTAAGGATATACTGGCGGTCGCTTCAAATTTTGCACAACAAAACAACAGCATATTTTCTACAGAAGTATGGGGCGGCGCCACTTTCGATGTGGCCTTGAGGTTCCTGCATGAATCTCCCTGGGAACGTTTACAACAATTAAGGAAAGCAATGCCTAACACGCTTTTGCAAATGCTCTTCCGGGGGAGTAATGCAGTGGGCTATTCTGCTTATCCTAAAAATGTGATCCGGAAATTTGTAGAAGAGGCGGCACAAAACGGGATTGACCTGTTCCGGGTATTTGATTCCTTAAACAACCTGGAGTCTATGTTACCGACGATCGAATATGTGGCCAAATATACTTCTTCGATAGCCCAGGCCTCCGTTTGCTATACCGGTGATGTACTCAAAAAAGAAAATAACAAATACAATCTGCAATACTATATAGATCTGGCACGTCGTCTGGAAGATGCCGGTGCCAATATGCTCGCCATAAAAGACATGGCCGGCCTGCTGAAACCACAGGCTGCGGAGCTATTGATTCCTGCGCTCCGGGATGCCGTTGCTATTCCTTTAGCCCTGCATACTCATGATACGGCCGGTACCCAGATCACTACTTACATGAAGGCGATAGAAGCAGGTGTAGATAGTATTGATTGTGCCATAGCCTCCTGGAGCGGCACCACTTCCCAGCCTAATATGAATTCCATCGTAGCTTTATTGCAAGGACATGAAAGAGAAAATAAGACGATGAACCTGCAATCGCTGAACGAGCACAGTGATTACTGGGATACGGTAAGAGATTATTATTATCCTTTTGAATCGGACCTGAGGTCTGCTACAGCTGAAGTCTATGAAAATGAAATCCCGGGTGGACAGTATTCCAACCTCCGCCAGCAGGCTGAAGGGGTTGGCCTGGGTGATCAACTGCCGAAGATCAAAGCCAATTACGCAATAGTGAACCAGCTTTTCGGGGACATCATTAAAGTGACCCCAAGCAGTAAAGTCGTGGGTGACATGGCCCTGTTCATGACTGCTAATAACCTGAGTGCCGCAGCTGTTCTGGATGAAACCAAAAACCATTCCTTTCCGGCCTCTGTTGTCGGTTTTTTCAGGGGTGACCTGGGCGTTCCCTATGGCGGATTCCCGGAAAAGTTGCGCAAGATAATTTTAAGAAATGAACCGGAACAAGCGGCCCAGGCACAATCTCTGCCGGATATCGACCTGGACCAGGCATTTGAGCGCTTTCAACTAGATTATCCAAAAGCTAACTTCCTGGATTTCCTTTCCTATCAAATGTTCCCCAAAGTGTTTGATGAATATTATAAACACCTGGAAAAATATGGCAAAGTTGAACAGATGCCCACCCCGGCTTTCTATTATCCATTGGCCGACGGCGAAGAGATCGAGATCAGGATCGGGCCGGGCAAGGTAATCCATATCACCCTGCTTTACGTATCTACTCCGGACGAAGAAGGGGTAAGGAGAGTTGCTTTCGGACTGAATGGCGGGCAAAGAACGGTGCTGGTAAAAGATAATGCGATTAGTTCCAATAAGGCCGTACATCAAAAAGTAAAAGACCCGGATACAGAAATCGGTGCGCCTCTGCAGGGAAGTTTATCCGCGATATTGGTTAAAGCCGGCGATACGGTAACAGAAGGAGCGCCTCTTTTCGTCATTGAAGCCATGAAAATGGAAAGTACGGTAAGCGCCGCCAAAGCCGGGAAAGTGAAATCAATAGCTTTAGAGGCCGGTGTTATGGTGGACCAGAACGACCTGGTAATTAGTTTTGAATAAATAGTAAAAGATCTGTAAGGTTTCGCCGAGGTTGGTGTTTTCACCAAGCTCCCAAAGAATTGTTCGATCTGGGAGAGGCCTGCTGGTGAAAACACACCAGTAAGGTCGAATATACTCGCCTTGAAATTGATTATTGCTCATCTGCCAGGTTTTGCAATGCTGTCGATGGCTTTGCAGCCTCGCTCAGTAGCGGACCCAACCCGAAAATCATGTTGGCGATTGATTTTCGGGGTCCTTTTTGCGCTACTTTTTGGACAAGCAAAACGTAGCAAAGAAGCCGCTGATGTTTTAATAGAAAATTGCCAGGTATTCGCAGAGGTTGGTATTTTCAGCAACTACCAAAGAAGGAACTCCCCGATCCGGCAGAGTCGTTGCTGGTGAAAACACCAGCAAGCCTTTTACTCTTAAACACCCAAAGCTTTCTTCACTTCCGGTACTACTTTTGTACCAAATAATTCAATGGACTTCATCATTTTTAAATGATCCGGCCCGCCGACATCAATCTGGCCTACAAATCGGGTGTAATGAAACAGTTCGTGATTATACAGTAATTTATCGATCACTTCATTTGGACTACCAAACAGGTAAGCGCCCCCCGGACCGGCTGTAGCATCATATACTTCTTTACGGAATGGTGGCCAACCTCTGTCCTTCCCTACCTGGTCCATTTGTCGCGCATAGACCGGGTAATGCCAATCTCTCATACTGCTATCCTCCCCTACGAATAAATGGGAGTTCACCGAGAACTGGTAGTCTTCTTTTTTATGGCCAAATGTTTCCCATTGCGCCCGGTACATATCTACCAATGGCACAAATTGCTTTGGCATACCACCTATAATCGCTATAGTTAAAGGTAAGCCCAGTTTTGCCGCCCGCAATACAGATTCCGGCGTACCTCCTGCGGCTATCCAGATCGATAAAGAACCGTTCACTGGTTTTGGAAATACTTCCTGGTCGATTAAGGGTGCCCTTAAAGTCCCCCGCCAGTTGATGGTACCTCCTTTATTCAAGGTCAGTAAAAGATCCAGCTTTTCTTCAAATAACTTTTCATAATCGGCCAGGTTAAACCCGAATAGAGGAAAAGATTCTATAAAGCTGCCACGGCCGACCATCAGCTCTGCCCTGCCCTTCGAGATCAGGTCCAGCATACTGAAGGATTCATAGATTCTTACCGGGTCAGCAGAACTTAATACGGTCACTGCAGAGCCCAATTTGATATTTTTAGTAATACTGGCAGCCGCAGCCAGCAACATTTCCGGCTCCGACACGAGGTAATCGGCACGGTGATGCTCTCCCATGCCAAAAATGTCTAAGCCCACTTCGTCTGCCAGCTCTATCTCTTCAAGGATCTCGGCCATTCTTTGTGCAGGATCTTTTCTTGTTTGCGTTTTCGGATCCAGGGCCAGGTCTCCGAACATTGATATACCAAATTCCATATTTCCACTTTTTAGACTACAAAGCTCTTTCATCCTCGTCACAAAAACATTGATCCAGGTTAAGAAACAATTTTTATAGGGGTATCCCCTAGCTTTCCTGTCTTAAGATTAAATAAAGGCTACCGGGCGCTTTAACCTATTTATTCATCCCAAAACTTCAAAACGTTATGAAACCAGCTGCTCTTGCCGGTGCCGGCAAACCCAAATTTGATTTTTTACTATTCTTTTTTCTGACCCTTGCAGCATTACTTTTAGCTAACCTCAGCCAGGCCCAGGGCCGGGCGGTAGATAGATTCCCGGTACCTGCATTTAATACCCAGACCCAATTCTACCTGCAAAGAACTACTGATGCGAATACCATCATATATGATCTTAATTTTAAAAACGGCGTGCTCAACGAAAAAGAACCCATAAAACCTTACTGGATCCGATATACAGAAAAAGGAGTAAAGAAAAACCTGAGTAGTATACAGAATAATTATGCTTTTGGCGTTAAGAGTACCAAGCTGAAAGATGGACAATTCAAACTGCTGTTTGCCGGTTATGGCAAGGTGCCGCTTTACCTGAAAAAATTAAATAATGGTACTTACCAGACAAGTGTACACCTGGACGGCCAGGAAATGATCCTGCAAAGACTGTATATTCATATAGAACCCGGGGGAACCTTCTGGTCGCCTAATATCGGTTATATTGAATTTAAAGGTCGCGAAATAGCAAGTGGTAAGTTTGTACAAAAAAGGATTAATCCGAAATCATAGCTGACAAATCTGCAATATGCGGGTGAAAATAATGACAAAAAGGAGCCTGTGCTTTCTATTCGGAAGCATAGGCTCCTTTTCCCTATATTTGGAATAATTTTTGAACTGTCTTTCTTAAAATAATACATCATGTCCGATATACTGAACACCCCATTTAATACCCCTTTTCAATCGGCTCCATTTGAGCAGATCAAAACAGAAGATTATTTGCCCGCATTTGAAACAATGATCCTGAAAGCGGAGCAAGAGATCGATAGTATCGTACATAATACAGCGGCACCTGATTATAATAATGTTATAGAAGCATTGGCCTATTCCGGCCAGGAACTGGAGGTTGTATCCAACATTTTCTTTAATATCAATTCGGCAGAAACTAATGATGCCATTCAAAAAATTGCGCAGGATGTTTCCCCTTTATTATCGGCACATGCTTCAAAAATTGCGCAAAACATCCCTTTGTTTGAAAAAATAAAGACCGTTTATGAGCAACAAGCTACTTATGATTTAAATGAAGAGCAGAAAACCTTACTGTGGGATACCTATAAAGGATTTGAACGTAGCGGTGCCTTGCTCAACGATGCAGACAAAAAAAAGCTGGAAGACATCAATAAAGAGCTTTCTTTAAAATCCCTGCAATTTGGTCAAAATGCGCTGGCGGCCACTAATGCCTATGCCAAGCATATTACGGACAAAACACTTCTATCCGGCATACCGGATGACGTTTTAATACAATATGCAGAAGAAGCCAAAGAGCGTGGGCTCGGGGGCTGGGTAATCACTTTGCAATACCCGAGCTTCGTGCCCCTGATGACTTATGCTGAGAACAGGGAACTCCGTCAAGAGATTGCATTGGCCAGCGGTAAACGATCCTTTGATGGCGGTGCTTATGACAACCAGGAACTGATCCGGGAAATTGTTGCGCTGCGGGATCAGAAAGCGACACTTTTAGGTTATGAAAATTATGCCGACTATGTGCTGGAAGAAAGAATGGCCAAATCCCCGGAAAAAGTAAATGACTTCTTACAAGAACTGCTGGAAAAGGCAAGCCCTTATGCAATCAAAGAAATAAATACTTTAAAAGAAATGGCTGCTCAGGATGGTATCACTGATATGCAAAGCTATGACCATTCCTATTACGCCGAAAAATTAAGAAAACAAAAATTCGACCTGAGTGATGAAGCACTGAAACCTTACTTCCCTCTGGAGCAAGTACAGGAGGCCGTTTTTGGTTTAGCTAAAACGCTGTTTGGGCTTGAGTTTAAAGAACTGCAGGATATCCAGAAATACCACCCGGATGTAAAAACGTATAAGATCACAGAGAACGGAAATTATAAATCACTTTTGTATGTAGACTATCATCCCCGCAAAGGCAAACGTTCCGGGGCCTGGATGACTTCCTACAAAAACCAGTATAAAAAAGAGGGCGAAAACCACAGGCCTCATATTTCTTTTGTCTGTAATTTTTCCAAACCTACGGCAGAACTGCCCAGCCTGTTAAGTTTCCAGGAAGTAACCACTTTATTCCACGAGTTTGGTCATGCTTTACATGGTGTATTGGCAGATACGCAGTATCCGGGACTTTCGGGCACTTCTGTAAAGTGGGATTTTGTAGAACTACCCTCACAGTTCCTGGAAAATTTCTGCTACGAACCGGAATTCCTGAAAACATTTGCACACCATTATAAAACCGGGGAAGTATTACCGGAAGAGAAGATGGCACGTATCGCAGAAAGTAAAAACTTTATGGAAGGTTATCAAACCTTGCGTCAATTAGGATTCGGTTTGCTGGATATGGCTTATCATACCAGGGCAGCAGTGCTTAATGACATTAAATCTTTTGAAACAGCAGCAACAGCAGCTACTAACCTGTATCCCTTAAACCCTGAAACAGCGGCAAGCCCTTCTTTTTCTCATATTTTCGGCGGGGGTTATGCTGCCGGTTATTATTCCTATAAATGGGCAGAGGTGCTTGATGCAGATGCCTTCCAGTACTTCAAAGAAAACGGGCTTTTCAATCCTGAAGTTGCGGCTAAATATAAAGTATTGCTATCCTCTGGTGGCACAAAGGATCCTATGGAGCTCTTTAAAGCATTCCGGGGAAGCGAGCCTAAAGTAGCAAGCTTATTGAAAAGAGCATTTGGGTAAAACTAGTTTGTTTTATAAACGGAAAAGGCTGTGTCTAAAAAGGTTGCCAAATTTGTCCTCCTGAGTTTATCGAAGGATAGACAAATTTGGTAATCAATTCTTGCCGTACTAAGCCTGCCGAAGTATCGGCAAGCTCGATGTGACGAATGCTGGCTTTTAGACCTCTTCTTTTCCGTTTATTTAATAGCTTGTATAGCGTTCAAAGGTCTGCCAGTATTTATCTTTAAAGATCTGGTAATCCATTTCCAGTTTGCCCGCGAACTGGTGAATAAGATGCTGAGTAATGCGGGATGGCTTCCGGAATCCTTTACAGGCAAAATAAATTTCGCGGATCCCCTCTCCGGTTTCCCGGCCCAGGTTGATAAAGCCCTCATTTTCCGGGAAATATTCCAGCAGCAAATCATCAAACTGGTTGATAAGGGCTAAAGTTGCTGCATCTGGGAACCCTTCGTTAACAGCACCATCATAATTGATGGCAATCTTTAATATCCAGGGATGCGAGCCTGTAAACTCCCAGTTGAGGGCAGCCGTATTCATCGTGGCAATAAGCTTACTGCCACTTTTTAACTGGGCTTCAAAACCGGTATAGCTATCGTTGGCGGAATCATAATAATAGTCGCCGTACTTCTCTACAAATTCTTTTTCCCTCCAGATCAGGTAAGGCTTTAGTTTGGCAATCGGGATCAACTCGGCATCTGCATCAGCCTTTGCTGCGATCTTGATCGTATCGATAAGCGTTACTGCATTAATTTCACCTAACAAATGATCGATAAATATGAATGCGCCGCTGTAAGCACTGCTCTTCTGCTCTTCTGTAAAATGAGTTAATACGATCACCAGTTCTATCTCATCTGGATACTGCTCATGCCTGATCGGGTAAAAGCAAATACTTTTTTCCTCGAACTTCAAACCCGAAAGCTCCACGTTGATCTCGTTGGCCGAATGTTCCGGTTTGAGCGCGGTAAATTTCCAGTTGTCGATTTGCGGTGCGGCGGCCACCAGTTCTTCCACAAAAACTATATTCTTGATTACCCCGTCTGCAGTAAATATAAGCTCGGCCGTAGCGTCATCATGCATCCCTACCAGAAAAAATACACGGTCTTTTAAATCCCCTAATTGAGGGGCTAATAATTCAAAAAAACTATCCTCGGCTTCGTTTACTGTTTTCAGGCGTTCAAATAATAAGGACGCATGAGTAGTGAACCAGGTCCAGAATTGCTGGTATAAAGCCAGGTAAGGTGATTGATCGATATCTGTTTTTAGTAAGTCCATTTACTATTTAAAAGTAAAAAAAATCAGGCAAAAATCAAATAAATCCGGGCCACATGCAACAATTTATCCATAGAAAAGCCGGGATAAGCAATACTTATCCCGGCTTTTCTATGGATAATAATTTACTATTTTGTGGCTACAAATTTAAATTTAGCCAAAGGCGCCATTTTCGCCTTATTTAAAGAAAGTACGCCATTCTTAACCGTATAGTTATCCGCTGTTCTCAATACTTCAGAAAACTGGTTTTCTATATCCATTATGCCTATGCAAGCCATCATCGTTTGGATGGCAGGCCCAAATTCTATCTTGAAATCATTCATTTGTTTAACGCTGCCGCCAAAACCATTACAGCCGGAATGACCGAAAAATGTACCGTCCTCCTCTTTAAATGCCAGGAAGGGAACTTTCTGCAATTGCTCTGATTTAACGATAGGTTTGCCGTGCAATTCTGTTAACACCCATTTTCCTCCAAGTAAGTGTTTATTGATTTTTACTACACCTGCAGTAGGCGTTTCTGTTACAACCCCGGATTTAACAAACTCATTGCCGTTGAATTCATTTTTCAATTTTCCTTCCATCACACGGTATTTCTCTTTCGTTTCGGATAAAGTAATCAGGTTTCCTCCCGGGGCCCAGGTCACTTTGCCGGAATTAAACAGGTTCCCGTTTTGATAAAGATAACTATTGTCCTCAAACAAACTTAATTGTATCAAGCCATTAGAATAGGCACCCGCCCAATCCAGGCTATTTTTAGAAGTATGTGTACTGGTTTTCTTTTTCTTCGATTGAGCATGAGCAGCTGTTCCTGGATATAGACCGGCACTTAAAACAGCAAGCAACACAACAGTTTTAATGGGTGTAATAAATTTTTTCATATACTTATCTTTTTATATATTCAGTTTAGATAAAAAATAAATCACTCTTTGAACGAAAGTAATGAAAATAAAGGGAAATAGTGGCCTGAATACTTGTTAATTTATCAACACCTGCCCGGTTTGGCTGCACCGTGCAATTAATTATAGCTGTCTATTCATAATTAAATACCGCTTTGCTTCGTTATTTTTCAAGGAGTCAAAGCCAAAATTATGATGTATTTTTGATGCGATGCTCTCTTAATTCTTGAAAATAAGCAATGAATAAAAATATCCCTCTCCTGAAACGATCGGCTTTCGCCATTCTTTTATCTGGTCTTTCTTTATTTACAAGCCCTGTAATCTTAAGGGCGCAGACTGAACGGCCTTATGTGAGCGGCTGGAATACTTACCTGCCCTATGCCAATGTTATAGATTTTGACAGTGACGATAATGACCAGTTCTATTGTATCTCCAGGGCTTCTTTTTTCACCTATAAGCATAGTGAAGGTCTTTTGGAAAGATATAGTAAGGCTAATGGCATGAGCGATGTGGAGATGGCTTTTGTAGCAGCAGATGATTACACCGGGAAAATTGCCCTGATCTACCTGAACGGGAATATAGATCTGTTTAAAGACGGAAAATTTGAAAATGTACCCGACCTGAAAGTGTCCACCGTACCCGGAGATAAAACCTTGTATGCAGCGCATACGCGGAATGGTAAACTGTACATCAGCTCCGGTATAGGCCTGATCATCGTTGACCTGGACAAGAAGGTGGTGGCACAGCAAATTCCTTTTTACAGCAATAATACACAGGCCCTGGTCAAATCCGTAACCACAAAAGGTAATAATATTTATGTAGCTACAGATATTGGTTTGTATACGACTACGCTGGATAACCCGCAACTGTTCAATTACAGTACCTGGATACAGGTCAGCCCGTTAAATTTCAGTTTTTTAAGTAGTAATGAGCAGCACGTTTTTGTGGCCACAGGCAACCAGGTTTACCTGGTTGCTGATAATAATAACCTGGTCAGCATCAATAATACGGCCAACCCGATTCAAAGGCTGAACGGCAGTAGGGATGGCAATGTATGGATCCTCACCAAAGAGCAGTCTTTTGCTCCTTATGCGGTAAAAGTAAGTAGCAACGGAACGGTTATCGACTCCCTGCCTTCCTTTTTTGCCGCCAGATTTATGGATGAAGGAGATGGCAATTACTGGTCTGCAGATATTTATTCAGGACTTAGAAGAAGAAGTAGTGGCAACCCGGCAGACAACTGGGCCAATATTGCGCCTGCAGGTCCGATTAGTACAGGTGCCCATAAGGTTTGGGCAAAGAACGGGGAATTATGGCTGGCGCATGGCAGTAAAGATTATACTTCCTGGTTTCCTTACCTGAACCAGGATGCCTTCTCGCGGTACCAAAACAGCTCTTGGCGCAATTGGAAATGGGACGTTCTGGCACAACTGCCTCCGGACAGGCAATATTCCCGTACTGATGCTGTTGCCATTCAAAAGGATGAAGCTACCGGTAATGTATACGCTGGATTACTCAATGGCGGTGTGATTAAAATTGATGGAAATGACCAGTTGACCAGCTATCAGAAAGATTACCTGGGGGAAAACATAGATGGAGATACTGGTAGTTACAGGGTTACAGATCTTAAACTTGACAGTGAAAATAATTTATGGATTACCCAAAGTGTAGTGCAAAATGCTTTGAGCGTTAAAACTTATGATGATCAATGGTACAATTTCAATATTAGCGGGGTCAGTCACCTTGCTGCAATAGCTATTGATGATTTAGGCCAGAAGTGGATGGCTTCGGGTATAAATGGTGAAGGCATTGCCGTGTTTAACGATAATAATACCATTAGCAATCCGAATGATGATTATGTAAGAAAACTCAGCACCGGTGAGAATAACGGCAATCTGCCTAATGCAAAAGTACATACCATTGCCAAAGACAAGAATGGTGAAATGTGGGTGGGCACAGAGAGCGGCATTGCGATATTCAGCTGTAACACCGACATACGCCAGGGTATATGCAACGCGATTTTAAGGCCATTGGTGACTAAAGGCTTTAACTTTGCTAATCATATGTTCGAAGGGATTCCTGTAAAATCAATAGCGATAGATGGAGGTAACCGGAAGTGGGTTGGTACCAGCGTAGGTGTTTTCCTCCTTTCGGAAGATGGAGAAGAAATCATAGAACAGTTTACTGCAGAAAACAGTCCTTTATTGTCCAATACAATCATTAATATTGACATTGACCCGGTTACCGGCGTTGTTTATTTCTCCACAGCCAAAGGCTTATGTTCTTTTGGTGGAACGGCCATTGAAGCCGGAGCGACGATCAGCGAATCTTTGTTTGTATTCCCCAACCCCGTACCATCCGGCTATAACAGGCAGATCTCTATTAAAGGAATGACAGAAGCGTCTAATGTAAAGATTACCGACATCAATGGGCAGCTGGTCTTCCAGGGTACCTCAAACGGCGCTATGTTTGCCTGGAACGGGCGTGATTATAATGGCCGAAAAGTACAATCAGGCGTTTACCTGGTATTTGTGGTAAGTAAAGATGGCACGCAAAAAGCTAATGGCAAGTTTATTATCCACGAGTAGTAAGTAATGATTATTGCAACAAAAGGAATTGTTTTAAGGGTTATAAAATACGGGGACTCCAGTATTATCTGTAATATTTTTACAGAGCTGGTTGGCTTACAGACGTACCTGGTAAAAGGGGTAAGGAGTGGAAAAAAGCAAAGCCAGAAAGGTAATATTCTCCGTCCAGGTAATATTTTAGATCTGCAGGTATATCACCAAAACGAGAAAAACCTGCAATACATTAAAGAATACCGGCTGGATTATTTCTTCGAAACTATAGGAGATAATGTGATCAAAAATACCCTCTTGCTTTATGCCGTAGAGGTATTGAGTAACCTGGTACAGACAGCCGATGCACAGGAAGAGCTTTTTGACTTTGCTACCAATTTTTTACATAAGATGGACCAGGCCCGGGCCGATCAGCTGGGCAATATGCCGGTTTTCTTCCTGAAAGAGGCTGCTAAGAAAATGGGCTATGCTATCGATGATAATTATAGCAGCAGCAATTGCTATTTGAATACTTATGAAGGCTGCTTCCAGCCCCGGCCAGGAGAGGCTCTACCTGTATTTGACCGGGAGCTTTCCTATAATTGCTACTTATTAATCAAGGAAACAACCTTCGAAAATATCATCAGCATAAAGGTTCCGGCAGCCGACCGCTTAGCTATTCTAGAAGGTTATCTTCACTTTGTGCAATGGCATGACAAGAGTTTTAAAGCGTTAAAGTCTCTACCCGTTTTGCAGGCTATTTTGCATTAGCCGGGTTCAGCTTACTGTTTTTATACCCGAATAAGAAATACACGACCAGCCCGGCGGCCATCCAGCAGAGGAAAACCAACCAGCTATTGGCGGGAATCTCTATCATAAGGTACATACAGCACAGCAAACCCAGCACGGGGATCAATGTATACTGCTTATAGGCAGCATATCCTACTATTGCTGTAGCAGCTATCACGTACAATACAAATAAAATTTCATCAAACTTTATCGCATACAAATGCTGGTAATTATAGCTGAACTTTTCCCAGGTAAAGAATAAAAATACCAGCAATAATGCCGGTGCTATATACCGGGAATTGATATAAGGCAACTTGAATTTTTGGTCCGGTCCGGCTTTGGGCAGGCGTAAAACACCGGCACATACAAGCACAAAAGCAAATAAGGTGCCTATACTGGTCAGGTCGGTGACGATATTAGCATCGATGAACAATGCCGGTACGGCAACAATTAGCCCGGTAATGATCGTGGCAAAACCCGGTGTTTTGAATTTAGGATGAAGTTTGGAAAATTTCTTAGGCAGAAGACCATCGCGGCTCATGCTCATCCAGATGCGGGGTTGACCAATCTGGAAAATCAGCATTACACTGGTGGCGGCAACTACTGCACTAAAAGAAATGATTTTACCGACAACAGGTTGATTGATCTGTTCAAAAACAAAAGCCAAAGGATCAGTTACATGTTCAAACTTACTGAAGTGTACCATGCCTGTGATCACCAGGGCGGTCAGTACGTAAATACCGGTACAGATCAGTAAAGAATAGATCATTCCACGCGGCATGTCCCGTTGCGGGTTTTCACACTCCTCAGCCGTGGTAGAGATCGCATCAAAACCTATGTAAGCATAAAACACTGCGGAAACACCCATCAGAACCCCTTTAAAGCCATTAGGCATAAAAGGTACATAGTTATCCGAATTGATATAGAAGAAACCCAAAGCAATTACCACTACTAATATCGCGAGTTTGACGATCACCATCGCATTAGCGCTCTTTTTACTTTCCTTAATGCCGATATAAGCCAGCCAGGTGACGAGGATCACCACTACAAAAGCAGGCAGATTCATAATGATCTTAATACTGCCAATACTCGGGGCAGTGAGCCAGGCCTGGGTATGCATATTATCGGCACCTTTAAGGAAGGCATCTTTAGCCGTCTTTACATCGGAGATGAGCCAGGCAGGCAGGTGAATATTTACCGCTTCCAGCATATTATTAAAATAACTGCTCCAGCTGATGGCCACTACAATGTTTCCGATGGCATATTCCAGGATCAGCGACCAGCCGATCACCCAGGCAATTATTTCGCCAAAAGCCACATAAGAGTAAGTATAAGCACTGCCCGATACCGGGATACGGGCGGCAAACTCGGCATAACACAGGGCAGTAAACCCGCAAGTGACTGCAGTAATCAGGAACAGGAAAATAACACCCGGACCACCCTGGAAAGCAGCCTGGCCGATGGTACTAAAGATACCGGCACCGATCACGGCGGCTATACCCATCATGACCAGGTCTCTTACCTTAAGCGTACGCTTCATGGTATGATCTCCAACCTTTTGCTGGATATTCTCATCTATTCCCAATAACTCGGGTGTGACATCCGGATGGGAGTGCCGGGCTTGTTCTATTGATTTTTTTCTCGTTAGTTTGTCGAACATATGGAATTAGTTAAAACGGCCAGCCTGCCTTATCGCAGCCCGCTCCTGTCATTGAGTAGCCGTTTAAAGATATATAATTTATGAATACTGGTATTTTACGTTCAAATATAATCACAAAGATTGTTCTGACCCTATTTTTATTGTTTTTGTGCTCCTTGGGCTATGCTCAGGATAGCATTGCTTTTAAACGCCAATGGCGGCAGGTAGACTCATTGCTGAAGTTGCAAAGACCTGCCTCGGCTATAAAATACCTGCAGGAAATCGAAACAGAAGCTCTTGCGACTAAAAACGAGACACACTATATTATGGCAAGGGGGCTGCATATCTCCTTTGAAAGATATAAGTCAGAAAGCGGTGCCACTCATTTAAACCAGCTTGAAGGGGAGGTGATGAATGCTCAGACTCCGGTCGCAAAAGCCATATGGAATACAATTACAGCGAATGCTTTTTATAATTATTTCGAAAACAACACGAACCAATTATATAATAACAAGAATTTCCTGGACAGCAGTGATAACTATGAAAAACATACAGTCAACCAGATTCTGAACAAAACAAAATATTATTATCTGCAGGCACTCAAAGAAGAAAAGACATTACAAAGCATATCCATTAAGACCTATGCGCCTTTGTTTGAGCATGTTGATAAGAACCTGGTACAAAAAGATAATTTGTATGTAAGTATTTTACTTTCGGCACTGGATTTTTTCAAAAACCAGGCCCAATTCAGCTATTTTGACGAAGCTAATAAAAAACAATACAGTAAACTATACCTGGTAAACCATGATGATTTTATGCATATGGCCTTTTCCAAAAATGATACCACACAAAACCTGGATATAGCCATGCGCCTGTACCAGGACCTGATGCACCATTACCTTGCACAAAATGATATAGAGCAAGTAATCTTCTATGAAATCAAAAGAATAGAATATTTAAAAGGCAGTAACAATAACCAAGAGCAGATGCTGGCATTTAAACAACTATTGGACCGCTTAAGCATCGATTATCCACAGGTCCGGAACACGGCAAAAGCTAAATACCTTTCCGTAAATATATCAGAAAACTATAAACAGCTTTTCTATTCGAAGGGTACAGAGACCTTCACCCAACAGCTGGTAAAAGCATACCAAAAGATCATAGAGCAGCAGCCCGCTACAGAAGGTGCTATGCTTGCCTACAACAGGCTCAGTAAGCTATTAGCTAAAAATGTGGACTTAACGACTGAAAAAGTAGCCCTCCCCGATGCTAATATCAGGGCTTTGATACAATATACAAATGTAGACACGATTAACATCAGGATATTTAAAACAGCAACCAATCCATTTACAAAGCTTGTTGCGCAAACAGCCCGGCCTTATTTCAGCAATAGTTTTACCTTACCGAAAGGAAAGGATCTTGAAGCACATTCTGTAGAGCTTAACCTGGGACAATTACCCGCCGGGCATTATGCGATTGTGATCAAAACAGATTCTATTACGCTGACAAAAGAATTACAGGTAAGTAATGTATTGATACTGGACAATGACCTGGAACAATTCGGCTTACACAGGAAGAGCGGGCAGCCTCTATCGGAATATGATCAGTTTTTGATTTTAAATCAATCCGGGAGTGCGGACTGGATACCAATGGATATACCGGAAACTTATGGCACATCATTGAGAGAACAAAAAACAGAGTGGATAAAGGATAGAATAGAAGCCCAGGCAAACTATAGCGATTCCTTTCCGGATAAGTACGATCATACTGTTTATCTGGGATATGTAAGTAATCACGATACACTTATAGAAACGGAAAGTATTTACTTTCCAAGACGTAAAAAAGTAATTGCAAAGCCAGAGCCAAAGAAAGAGAAAAAAAATATACACACGTACTATTTTGTAGACCGCCCCATATACCGGCCAGGGCAACAGGTACATTTCAAAGGATTTGTTGTGAACGATGATAAGACTGCAAAGCATGTTATGCAGGCGAATAAAAAGATCAAAGTGCTTATTGATGATGTAGACGGGAATACGATATTCGAAAAAACATTTACCAGCAATGAATTTGGTACTTTCAGCGGCACCTTCACTATTCCTGCAGATGGCCCTTTAGGCCTATATGACATTTCCGACAGTGAAGATTATGGTTATGGCGATTTTAGTGTGGAAGCCTATAAAAAGCCACAATTACAAATCCGGTTCGACGAAGGTACCAGAACACTCCCGCCTAATCATTTGGTAACTATCGGAGGCACTGTAAGCTATCTGTCCGGTGCACCAGCGAGTTTTTGCAGCCTGACCGCATCCATACAGAAGAAAAAGATGGATAAAACTGAGTATTTATATTCCAATGCTGCAGCATATCATTATGACAGGTTCAGGGGCGAGGATTACCTGGATACTGTATTGACTACCGATGAAAACGGAAGGTTTCAACTCAGCTTTTATAGTGAAACAGATACCTTTTATCAGGATGGTGCTAAATATCCCTACAGTCTCTTCCATGTAGCGATCCTGGCGAAAGATCAAACGGGAGAAGAAACCACAGAAAAAGAAATATATGCAAGCAATATCTCACCTTATGCCATTCATTTTTATGTCAACAGGAATGACCTTGCGGATAGTTTTAAAAACATCAACCTGGCAGTCTTAAATCATGATAAACAGCCGGTAACACAAAAGGTGAGACTAAAAGTTTCCGAATTGGAAAAGCCTGAAACGTTCCTGAAAGAAAGACTCTGGCAGGCCCCTACAGATCTGTATTATACTGTAGATAGCATGGCCCTGCTTTTTCCGGGTGAGGAAACAGACATAACTGCTCCTGTATCAAGAGGTAGTCACTATGATGAAAAATACTATTTATTGCATCAGCGAAAAGTGATCCGGACCATTATAGATACCACGCTCTCCAACGATCAGATAAAAAACATACAGTTCAGCAAAAGCGACTGGCCGCATTCCACCTATTATAAATTCGAAGTTTGGGATCCACAAGGCTACCTGGATTCATTAGACGCAGTACAATACAGTTTTATCTACAATGATAATGATCCCGGGATCACTGATGCACCTATTGTTATCTTGAATAATAAAAATGCTATGGATGATCAGCAACAAACGATCAACATCGCTACTTTTACGCCCGATGCCTACCTGTTTTTTCATAATCCTATAAATAAATATTCCATAACACAGAAAAGTAGGAAATTCAATTGGGACGGACAATTTGAGGATGCCTACAGGCTATCCATGAGCTGGTGCTTTATCTATAACAACAGGATCTATCAAAAAAAGTTAAACCTGTATAAATCGTCAAATGAAAATAATATTGATTTCAAAATAAATATACCCCAACAAGTACTGCAACCTGGCCAAAAAGTGAGCTGGCCGGTTCAGGTTAATGCACAGGGTAAGAAGAACACCCGCTATGAGCTCATCGCGACACTTTATGATGCAGCTTTGGACAAATTAGCAGATGAGGACTATAAAGGGTGGATTGACCGGAAACTTTATCAATACGGCGGTAGAAAATACACTCATTTCACTGAAGCCTTCTGGAGCACCAGTAGTACAAAACAAGATAGCAAAGGTCAACGATACCTGCGTCCCGACCTGGCCTTCAAAAACAGAACAGTCCCCAGCCTCCGGCTATTTGGTACGAATGTCATGTTGAAACAATTACATACACAAACCATTAACCTGGGGACGATCATTTTAGAAGATAGCCAAGCTGACGAAGCAAGTGAGGTTGCCGTTTTCGGAAAAAGGATTGATCGCAGAACTTATGCCGGGGCAATAGGTACAACTGTTGTAAATGGTTACTCTATAGAATCGAATACCACAGATCATTTAAATGCCAGTAATATAAGGAAAAATTTTACGGAGTTGGCCTACTTTAATGCGCATCTGAAAACGGATAAAAAAGGACAGGCCTTTATAAATTTTACCGTACCGGATGCCTTAACGAAATGGAAGCTAAGAATATTAGCACATGATAAACAGCTAAACACAGTCAGCTTCGAAACCGAAATTGTTAGCCAGAAGGAGCTTATGGTAAGCCCGCACCTGCCCCGGTTCCTGCGGCAGCAGGATTCAATAGACTTAAGAGTGAAACTCAGTAATCTGAGCGATAAAACAGACACCGTAATCGTATACCTTGCGCTGAAAGATTCCATTAGCGGTAATGATATAAGTAAGGAATTGGGTCTACGGAGCAATAAGCAGGAAGCGGTACTTAGCCCCCGCTCCAGCCACTTTATTACTTTTACATTTAAGGTACCGGAAAAACAGGAAAACCCGGTACAGCTATTAGTTACCGCAAAAGGTAAACACTCAGAAGACGGAGAGCAGCATATCTTGAATATTGAACCTGGTAAATTAGTACTCACAGAGAACCTACAGGTATACCTTAATGAAAAAGTGCAGGACACCTTCTCGTTCCCAGCATTCAACAAGAAATTCGACCAGGTAGCTTCACAATCCTTAACAATAAGGCCGGACGAAGGTCCAGTGTGGTCGGCATTGAACGCTTATGCCTACCTGGGCACCTATCCTTACAATTGTACCGAGCAAATTTTGAACAAATACCTGGGCTTATCTATGGCTAAACAGCTGCTGGACTCCTTCCACTTGCTGCGTAAACAGATCATCGATCAACAAAACCAGGGATCCCGGAATTATAATAAACAAGAGCGGGAGCATTTGCAGGCCCTGCAGCAGTTGAATCATTTAACTGTAAATAATGACCTGATCCTAAAAACCTTTGAACAGTTTGCAGAAAGACAAAATAAAGATGGAAGCTTTTCCTGGTTTGAAGGTATGCCCCAGGATCAGCAAATGACTATTTATGTCGTAAGCAGCCTGGCCCGGATCACATCATGCGACTGGTCAAAGCCGGTACGCTCAAAATTGGACAATATTTTGGCGAAAGGGATTGATTATATAGACATAACGACCATGAGGTATTTGAATGAGCTGAAAAAGAAAGAAAAAACCTTTAGCCTGGATCAGGGCGCCATTGACTGGCTTTATCTCAACAGCTTTTTTCCAAAAAGAAAAATGAATGCTGTACTGGAAAAATACACAGAGGATTTATTCCAGATTGCGCAAACTGAATGGGTAGCACTGGATAATAAAAACCAGGCCACAATAGCATTATGCCTGTATAGCAGAGGTTATCAGACTGCCGCAAATAATATAGTGCAGTCCCTTTATGAAAAATCAAACTATAAGGAAGCCATGGGCCGCTATTGGAACTGGAATGCCCAATTGAACTGGACAGCTGGAGATATAGCCGCACATACCCGAATATTAGAGGCTTTTTCGCTCATCCATAAAAATGAAGCGGACATCACAGCTATCCGTTTGTGGTTGATGCAAAACAAAAAAGGTACCGGTTGGGGGACAACGATGAATACTGCCGCTGCAAGCCTGGCTCTGGCGTCCGGTAAATGGGAGCAGCAGTATGAACCGGCATCTTTTTCCCTGCAATTAGGAGATACAAATTTTGTTTTTAATGCGGTTGCACAACAAGGGATCAATCCTGTCTTCTCCATTGATAAAAGCCGTATAAATGCTGAGATGGGAAATATTATTATCAAAAAAGCGACGACCCACAAAGCACCTGTAAGCGCTCATGTAAGCTGGAGTTATGAACAAGAATTGAGTACAGTCCATACCGGAAATACTGGGCCAACAGTTCAAATAGATAAAAAAATATATAAAATCGATAATCATGAAGGGCGTCCCATACTTTTAAAAGAAAAAGACAATTTGAAAGTTGGAGACAAGCTATTGGTCCGCATAAATATAAGCTGCAACCGGGATTTAAGTTATCTGCTACTGAAAGATATGCGCTGCACGGCTACTGAGCCGCTGGAAAAAACAAGCACTTACAAATACAGGAACGACCTATCCTATTACCAGAGTCATCATGACAAAGCTTCGGATTTCTTTTTTAACCACATCAGAAAGGGGAATTGGTATCTTGAATATGAAGTTTTGGTCAACCAGAGCGGCAGCTTCCAGTCCGGTATCGCAACCCTGGAAGATATGTATGAACCTGAAATAAATGCCTACAGCAGCGGTATAAAATTAAACATACAGTAAAGGACTCGATAAAATACAGAAATGATCATTTGGCATTAACATTTTGATTTCAAAAGCCTTTTATGCAACTGCTACCCTTTTTTCATCTTACTTTTGTTATCTATTAGTTTAAACTAAAGCAAAGCAAAATATGAGGTCATTTTATTATTTAATATGTACGGCGCTACTATGCCTTACTATTAATGCACAGGCTCAAAACAGAACAAGCAGGATGGAAAAAGGAACCCCATGGGCCAAAGTCGACTCACTGGTCAACATTGGCAAACCGGAATCCGCTAAACTTATTGTTAGCGATATTCTTAAATCGGCGGAACAAAAAAAGCAGGCGGATGAAATTATTAAAGCAAAAGCCTGGCTGCTGGCACTGGACCAGCAACAGGAAGATGCGCAGGCTAAAGTGCTCCAAAACCTGGAAGCTGAAGTGCTCAAAGCTAAAAGCCCGGTTGAAAGAGCCATCTGGCAAAACATGGCGGCTAAAGCTTATTTATCTTATTTTCAGAATAACCGGTACCAAATCTACCAGCAAACAGCGGTGGAAAATAATACCAGTACGGATATCGCAACCTGGGATGCCACTAAGTTTCATAGAAAAATTACGGCATTATTCCTCGCATCTATCGCAGACCGCCAGGAACTGTTGAGCACACCTACTGCTAAGTATAGAGCAATCATTGATCCGGGACAAAACACCGGTAAACTACGTCCGAGTCTTTACGACCTTTTAGTATTTGATGCCTTAGATTATTTCAAGTCAGATGAAAGGGATGTTATTAACCCGGCTTATAAATTCAGTATCGATGAGGCTAAATACTTTAGCACAGCAACGGAATTTGTAAAGCTGGACATCCGCTCCAAAGATAGCAGCTCTTTGCAAATGCAGGCTTTAAAACTCTACCAGGAAGTCATTAGCAAAAACATCCAGAGCGACAATATAGAAGGCCTGATTGATGCAGACCTTTCCCGCCTGGCCTTTGTGTACCAATACACCACAATTCCTAATAAAGAGGAGATCTATAGAGAAGCCTTATATGCACTGGCAAAAAAATACAGTAAAAATCAGGCCGCGGCTCAGGCTTATTTCCTGGCCGCACAGACCAAATTAAACATCGCGGTAAACTATACTGGAAGGTATAGGGAAGCGCCGGTGGAAAATAAAGCCGACCTGCTTGCCTTAAGAACAGAATTGCAGCAGATCATTAATCAATATCCTAAATCTGAAGGGGCTATTAATGCGGCCAACCTGATCGGTAGCCTGGAATACCGTTCTGTAAAAGTAGAATTCGAAGACGCTTATATTCCTAATGAAAACATTAAATTCTTATTAGCTTATAAGAATATCAAAGAGGTTGAAATCAGTATTTACACCACAAACCTGGCGCAAGCCAGGAACGAAGCATACCTGGGTAAACTCGTTAAATCCTGGAAACAGGTATTGGTCCATAGCGAAGACCTTAAAGACCATAGTGTAGAGCTTAAAGCAGATGCCTTACCTGCAGGCTTGTACCAGGTAGTGATCAAAGACAAGCATACGGATCTTGTCGTTAAAAAATTATTACAGGTAAGCAGCTTGTCAGGCATCCGGCTGCAGGGCGATAAAGAAGAAAATAAATTGTATGTATTAGACCGTAAAACCGGGCAATATGTAGCTAATGCCAATCTTGCGCTGATTAATTTCCAATACCAGAATAAAAGCGGCAAATACCTTGGGGCCATCAAAAAGATGTTGACTGGTACTAAGGACGGGACTATTGCGCTTACGGGAGAAAATGTTGATTACAATACTTCCTTTGCCATTGTGAAAGGTAAGGATACTTTCCTGGTCAATCAGAATGAAAGCTATGGCCTGCGCAGGGAGCCATATTACCGCGATACTGATCAGGCGCGTAGGACAAATTTCATCTTCACCGATCGGAGCATTTATCGCCCGGGACAGACGATTTACTTCAAAGGAATTTTATTGAATACGCAAAATGCCAAACAGCATAATGTCGCGGCTAATGAAACCGTTAAAGTGATTTTTAGGGATGCGAATTATCAGCCCATAAAAGAATTGTCCTTTACCACGAATGAATTCGGTTCCTTTTCCGGCAGCTTTGAAGCGCCGGTAACAGGACTTACCGGTGATATGAGCATCAGCTCGGAACACGGCAGCGTATCCTTCAATGTTGAAGAATACAAACGCCCTAAATTTTACGTTGAGTTTGATACTTTAAAGTCGAACTATAAAGTGGAAGAGACTATCAAGATATCCGGTAAAGCACTTGCCTATGCCGGTAATAACATAGACCAGGCCACAGTTAAGTATCGCGTGGTGCGCAATGTACGCTACCCCTACCCCTGGCTATATCGCTCCTATGTGCCCAGCACGCCACAAATGGAGATTATTAATGGCAGCACGACTACGGATGAAAACGGCAACTTCAATTTTGAGTTCACAGCTATCCCGGATAAGAGCGTGGATGCCAACAGCCTGCCTGTTTTCACCTATACCATTACTGCGGATATCACCGATATTAATGGAGAAACCAGGAGCAATACCCAATATGTTTCTGTTGGTTACCGCAGCCTGGATATCCAGTTAAGTGCGCCGGCACAGACACTTTCCAGCAATCTGAACAACATTTCGGTATCGACGCGAAACCTGAATGGTGTATTTACTCCGGCTACGGTACAGGTGCAAATCAGCCCGCTGCAAAGCCCGGATAAATTCTACCGCGAGCGCTTATGGGCGATGCCGACCGACTTCATTTATACAGAAAGCGAATTCAAGCAACTATTTCCAGCTGACCAGTATAAAGAAGAATGGAAACCGGAAAACAGGAAAAAGCTGGCTGCTGCCTGGAACAATACTTTTACCAGTACTAAAGAAGGTAAAATTGAGTTACCTAAAAACATCTGGAAACAATCCGGCTATTACGAGATCGAGGTAAAAGCAAAAGATAAAGAAGGTAAAGAAGTCGTGCAAAAGCAATTTATCTATGTTTTTGTACCCGATACAAAAGTACAATATGACCTGGCTCTTTTCACGGCCAGCGACAAGAATAGCTACCAGCCGGGAGAAAATATAAAACTCTTTGTAACACCGGCATTAGAACGGGCTAATTTATTGCAGCGCAACAGCTGGAACAAGCAATTAGACTGGGAGAAGAGCCCGCTGAATATCCCGGTTACAGAAGCCGACGGGGGAAGTCAAAGCACCAACTGGCTCTATGTTTACAACAACCGGGTATACCAGGCGGTGCAAAGCATTAATATTCCTTGGACAAATAAGGATCTATCGATCACTTGGGCGACCCATCGGGATAAATTATTACCAGGTGCCGGGGAAGAATGGACTTTGACCATTAAAGGTCATCAAAAAGAAAAAGTAGCCGCGGAATTAGTAGCCGGCCTGTATGATGCTTCCCTGGATGCCTTAAAGCCCCATGCCTGGAACTGGAGCAAATTATTTGGCAGTAACAGCCAATACATTTACTGGAACAATTTCGGCTTCAGCAGCAGCAGCCAGGAAGCCGGACAGCAAAATCCGGGAGCAGGTAATATCGAAAAAGAATATCCATCCTGGACCTTACCGCTTGATTTTGGCGGCTATAATCGCTATTATAGTGCCGGCAGATTATACAGAAACAGAGCTCAGGCCAATTTTGCAGAAGGTGAGGCTGAAATTGAAATTATGGATCCTATTACCGGAGAGGCCAGAATCGAAAGATCAGCTCCAGCCCCAGCAGCTGATGAGAAAGCTGCGGGCTTAGCCGCGCCGGAAGTAAAAAAAGATAGTGAAGTAAAAAGGGAGGATTCCGTAAGAAAAACAGAAGAAAAAACTCCGGCTATCCGTACCAATCTAAACGAAACCGCTTTCTTTATCCCGCAATTACAAACCGATGCCGATGGCAATATCAAAATAAAATTCACCATACCGGAAGCATTGACCGAATGGAACTTTATGGCCTTCGCGCATACCAAAGACTGGCAAACAGGCTACCTGAGCGGTTCGGTAAAAACGCAGAAAGACCTGATGGTCACCCCTAACCTGCCCCGCTTCTTCCGCCAGGGGGATCAAATCACCATTGCGGCTAAGATCAACAACCTGTCGGATAAAGCCTTGAACGGCAAAGCACGTATTGAGATCGTAGACGCCCAGACTTTACAAACTTTAAACCTGCCATTTGGTTTTAAAGAAAACCAGCAAAGCTTCACGGTAGCAGCACAACAAAGCAGTGTCGTTAACTTCAGCCTCAATGTGCCCCAGGCTCGTTTTGAACCCGTTTTGGTACGGGTAATCGCAGAAGCCGGTGATTTCAGCGATGGCGAAGAGCAGCTGATACCGGTAGTGACTAACAGGATGCTGGTCACCGAAACGCAACCCTTACCGGTTCGTGGTAACACTACAGAAAGTTTTTCTTTGGAAAAACTATTACAGTCTGCGGGCAGCAATACTTTACTCCATAAAGGACTGACGGTAGAATTCACCGGTAACCCGGCCTGGTATGCCGTACAGGCATTGCCTTACCTGATGGAGTTCCCTTATGAATGTGCCGAGCAAACCTTTAACCGTTTTTATGCGAATGCACTGGCCGGCCACATCGTAGCACAAAGCCCTAAAGTAGCTGCTATCTTTGATAAATGGCGGACTACCGATACGGCTGCATTGCTGTCTAACCTGCAAAAGAACCAGGAATTAAAAACAGCCCTGCTGGAAGAAACACCATGGGTACTGGAAGCAAAATCAGAAGCGCAGCAAAAACAAAATATTGCCCGCCTCTTTGAAACGCATCAGCTGGCTAAAGGGCTGAACAGTGCTATAGACAAACTGGCTAAAATGCAAAACAACGATGGTTCTTTCGGCTGGTTCCCGGGCATGGGCAGCAATCGTTATATCACCCAGTATATCCTGACCGGTATGGCGAAACTGCAATCCCTGAACGTGAAATCGGCACAGGACAAGGACGTACAAAATATCCTGCGTAAAGGCCTTTCCTTCCTGGATACCGAAGTTTTGAAAGATTATCGCAACATCAAAAAAGAACACTTAAAACAAAACAACCTGTCTCAAACACAGATCCAATACCTGTACCTGAGAAGCTTTATGAGCGGTAAGGTACAGCAGGATGCAAAAATTGCCTATGATTACTACATGGGCCAGGAGAAACAATTCTGGATGGACCAGGGTAATTACATGCAAGGTATGATTGCTTTAACCCAGTTCCGTAAAGCCGATAAACCTACCGCTAATACGATTATGGAATCTTTATCGGAAAGAGCTCTGCGTAGTAAAGAGATGGGGATGTACTGGAATACAAATAGGAGCTATTGGTGGTACGACCTTCCGGTTGAATCGCATGCTTTATTGATCACCGCCTTTGAAGAGATCAAAAAAGATGAAAAAACGGTAGATGATCTGAAAGTATGGTTGCTGAAACAAAAGCAAACCCAGAACTGGCAAACAACCACTGCTACAGCAGATGCGGTTTATGCACTGTTACGCAGCGGTACCGACTGGTTACAATATGAGCCGGAAGTAGTCATTTCTTTAGGTAGCATGACGATCAACTCCGCACAGGAAAAAACAGAAGCCGGAACGGGTTATTTCAAAAAACAGATCGAAGGAAAAGACGTAAAACCGGAAATGGGTAATATCAAAGTGACCGTCGACAATAAAACCGATAAGAATACAGGTACCTCCTGGGGCGCTGTATACTGGCAATACTTTGAAAACATGGATAAGATCACTTCCTCTGTAGGAACGAGTCCTTTAAACATAAGCAAACAGCTGTATATCGAAACCAATACGGATCGCGGACCGGTCTTAAAAGAAATCACCGGCAACCAACCATTGAAAGTGGGCGATAAAGTAAAAGTGCGCATCGTATTGAAAGTGGACCGGGATATGGAATATGTACATATGAAAGATATGCGTGCCGCGGGCTTTGAGCCGCTGAATGTTTTAAGCGGTTACAAATGGAGCAATGGTCTGGGGTATTACGAGTCGACCAAAGACATTGCGACCCACTTTTTCTTTGATCGCTTACCCAAAGGAACCTTTGTATTCGAATATCCTTTGGTCGTAGCGCAAAAAGGTACCTTCTCCAATGGCATTACTACTGCGCAATGTATGTATGCACCAGAGTTCAGCTCACATACAGAAGGCATTCGCGTAGAAGTGAAATAATCTAATAGGAACAGGAATTAAGAAACCGGGCAAGAAAATTTCTTGCCCGGTTTTTATTACGACTATTCCACTTCCATTATTTCGAGCGCAATGTAATGAAGTCCGGAGTGCTAATGATAAGTATCCTGATTAACCATTTACAATCAACCATTCAAAAAGAATCCCTTTAACTGCGTATTATCCTAATTAACAATTTACAACTAATCATTAACCATAATAATCACTATTCCCTATTCCCTATTCGTTGTTCTCTATTTCCTATTCCCTATTCGTTGTTCTCTATTTCCTATTCACTGTTCTCTATTCACTGTTCACTATCACTCATCACCCACCACTAACCATCGATAACATCACAAGAAACGGATTTTATTTACAGGAATACTTACGGAACTTTGTAACAGCAAATACACCGATCATGGCCACGCAGACCGAACTGAATTTTAACCGCATCGCACAGGCGATCGATTATATTCAAAAAAACTTTAAAGAACAACCCGACCTGGAAACGATTGCGGCACAGGTACACCTGAGCCCGCATCATTTTCAAAAATTATTCAGCGACTGGGCCGGCACCAGTCCGAAACAGTTCCTGCAATACATCAGCCTGGCACATGCCAAAAGATTATTGAAAGAAGGTAAACAGACGCTACAGGACACAAGCTTGGATACCGGTTATTCCAGTACCAGCCGCCTGCACGATCTCTTTATAAAAATTGAGGGTATGAGCCCGGCAAGCTATAAAAACGGGGGTAAAGACCTCCACATCGATTACAGCTTTGAAACGAGTCTTTTCGGACCCATCCTGATTGCTTCTACGGAAAAAGGTATTTGTCATATCGCATTTGAGGCTGACCCGGTAAAAGCTTTGAACGATTTAAAACTGCGTTTTCCTAATGCAGTACTAAGGCAGCACAAGGCACCGAACCAGGAAAACGCGCTCAGGATCTTTCATAATGACTGGAGTGATCTGCAGGAAATAAAATTGCACCTGAAAGGCACGGACTTCCAGGTGAAGGTATGGGAAAGCCTGCTGAAGATTCCCATGGGCGCCTTAAGTACTTATGGCGAAATCGCGGCTGAGCTTGGTAATCCTAAAGCTTCCAGGGCGGTAGGCACCGCTATCGGCAGTAATCCGGTAGCTTTCCTGATCCCCTGTCACCGGGTCATCCAGAACTCGGGCCTGATTGGGGGATACATGTGGGGACCGACCCGGAAAACAGCCCTCATCGGCTGGGAAAGTGCACAAAGATTTGAAGCAACATTATAGACTATGCAATTATTTCAAGAACAGCCGGACAAAGACAAGAATTACCTGCCACAAGATGGGATCGTCAACTATTTAGGGATGGTGCTGCAACCCGATGAAGCAGATCATTACTTCGAACAGTTAATGACACACATCGAATGGGAAAATGATAAAGCAATTATTTTCGGTAAAGAAATTATTACCAAGAGGAAAGTCGCCTGGTACGGCGATGAGCCCTTTGCTTATACCTATTCCAATACTACTAAATACGCTTTACCCTGGACAAAGGATTTAGCCAACCTGAAAGCGATTATAGAGCAGGCAAGCGGTGAAACCTTTAATTCCTGCCTGTTGAACCTGTACCATACCGGGGAAGAAGGCATGGCCTGGCACAGCGATGACGAGAAAGACCTAAAGAAAAATGGTGCTATCGCCTCTTTAAGCCTGGGTGCAGAGCGGAAATTTGCGTTCAAACATAAGTTAAGCAAAGCGAAAGTTGGATTGTACTTACCCCATGGGAGTTTGCTGATCATGAAAGGTACTACGCAAAGCCATTGGCTGCATCGCCTGCCCCCGACAAAAAAAGTCCTGGAAGCAAGGATTAACCTCACTTTCAGGAACATTGAACGGTAAATCCCGAATTGTATTAAATATTGCTTTCTAAAATCGTCTCTGCAAAAGATTTTCGGGTTCCTTTTTACGCCAATTTTTGGACAAGCAAAAAGTAGCACAGAAAACACTTTTGCCAATCCTGGTATTTGCCACCCGGTAAATGAAAGTTTTTTGCCCTTCAGCCTTTGCTGGTGATACTACCAGCAAAGGCTGAAGGGCTATATTCTGAACATGCTTCCATCAAATGCTAGGGTGCTCAATCAAATATTCAAGAGCTAACCTGGCCAAGCACAGGGCTTAATAGATATCCCCTCCGAAAATCGCCTCGGCAACCTCCCGACAAAGTGTTGGGACAGTGTCTTTTTTGCGCCACTTTTTGGACAAGCAAAAAGTGGAAAAGAATTATTCAATTATTTAGCAAAGCATTGCATTGTCAAGTGCTTTCTATATGTTCTTTTGCCTTGATGCAAAAGAACCAAAAGATAAAGGCTGTGAAAAAATAGGCTAAAAATTGTGCCGCGAACCTAAAATTCGCCAACTCGCCCGAAACTGCTTCAGGCATGTGAAACAATAAGAGGCTCAGACAGGGAGCATTTTCCTCCGCGTAGCGAAGGACGGCTCACTGCACCATTTTATTAACGCCATTTTTTCAAAGGCCAGTCCACCGTCATTTCGAGCGCAATGAAATGAAGTCGAGAAATCTCAATAGATTGCAACCACTTACACTTCATGATCGAAATTAATTATCGACAACACACCCAGCTTTACTTTTTTGCCGATGGGCTTTGCAGCGGTGTTTAGTAACAGAAATATGCCGAAAGTCATGATGACGATTGATTTCCATGGTCCTTATTACGCCACTTTTTGGACAAACAAAAGTGGAAAAGACACATTTCACCGAGGTTGGTGTTTTCACCAACCTACCAAAGAAGGAATTGTTTGATCAGGGAGAGACTTGCTGATGATAACACCAGCAAGGGCTGAACATTGAACGGTAAATACCGCATTGTATTTTTTATTAAATCAATAGAGCACCTAATGTACTTACTTCCTGTTGTGACGGACTAAGCAGCATTTTCATTGTGCTCCTAAAAGCACTACTCTAAAATTAGGATCTGGGCTAACTACAATTTTTCATCTGCAGAAGGGCCGTACATCCCCGGTACCGGGATATCATTCATGCGCAGGTAGACGCTCAATTGTCCCCGGTGATGGATCAAATGATTTTGAACAATATAACGGATTGCTGCTTTTTTAGGCATACTGGCAATCGTATGGGCTCCGGCTTTTAAAGACCAGGTTTGCTCCCAATCCGTATCATTTGCTTCCTGAAGACGGGCCATATTGTTGGCATACCCTTCATTTAAGCGCTCCAATAGTTCATGGGCAGCTGTCGGTTTGAAAGGCACATAACCATTATGAAAATCCAGTTCCTCTTTAGACAGGATTTGTGCCACCCAACTGTGCAGTTCAATAATATGAGTGGCCAGCGCACCCATACTCATAGATTTTTCATGCGGTTTGAAGGCCAGGTGCTGGTCTTCGATCCTGCTGATCATTTTTCGGGAGTGTTCTGTTTCCCTTTCCACTTCAATCAGTAAAGCATCTTTTAGTCCCATTTTTTAGTTTGGTTTATTTAATTAAGTGCTGAAGGTAGGAAAAATTACTACAGTTTTTAAGGCATCATTTAAAATTAATTATGATCCTGCAGCGGTACATTTTACTTATCACTTTTCACTTTTCACTCACCACTCACCACTCACCACTCACCACTCACCACTCACCACTCACCACTCACCACTCATCACTCATCACTCATTACTCATTACTCATTACTCATCACTTTTCACTTATCACTATTCTTAACCTATATCAATGTCCCTTAAAGCCACCTGTCGTAACTTTGCATAAAAGAAAAAATCATGAAAACATTACACACATACGTAATATACGAAAGCAATACCTCCATAGACCTGTTCCAAAAAGTAAACAAAGAATTTGAGCACATCAGCAGCCAGTATGGAACAGATATAGAAAAAGCCGTTGATGCCATCAATAACCGTAGTGTTGATATGCTCATTATCGATAAAAACCTGGATAAAACAACACTGGTTAAATTAAACAAGCTCATCGACCTGATTGACCCTGGCGTGGCTACTGTAGAACTCCATATGAATGATGAAGATTTCATCCGTTTCAAACTGGGTGCGATGAGTGCCCGATGGGAAGAGGCACAGTCCGATGGGAAAATAAATTTCCTGGATAATCCACAGCTTTAAAACGATATCAATACAAGAATACCTAAATTTGCGCCCATATTCAGCAAAATATATGGCAGAGATCAGAGATACCAAAACCTTCATGCGCGTTGTACACCGCTATTTAGGCTATTTCCTTGCTGGCATCATGGCGATCTATGCTTTGAGTGGCATCGTACTCATCTTTAGAGATGTAGACTTATTGAAGCAAGAAAAACGCATTGCCAAAACGCTGGACGCAGGCCTTTCGGATAAAGCTTTGGGTAAAGAGATCAGTATCCGTAACCTGGAATTTACAAAAGAAGCCAACGATACTGCTTACTTCAAAGAAGGCTGGTATGCCACGAAAACCGGTGCGGTAGATTATAAAAAGAAAGAGTACCCTTTTGTGCTGGGCAAGTTGATCAGCCTGCATAAATCAAAATCGGCCGAACCGTTGTCTGCACTGAATGTGTTCTTCGGTACCTCACTCTTGTTTTATGTTATTTCCAGCTTCTGGATGTTCCAGCCCAAATCAAAGATCTTTAAGAAAGGAATGATCTATACTTTAGCGGGTGCAGTACTGACTATTATATTATTGTTTGTCTGATTAACCAGGCAAATGATTTCAAAAGGTGCGGTTATAATTAATCGCGCCTTTTTATATGTATTTTACTTTCATAATTCTATATTTGCGAATCAAATAAAAAACAACACAACCATTCATAAGATGAAAATTGCAAAACTATCCCTCTTAGCTTTGAGCATGGGCTCATTGATCGCTTGTCAGCAAGGTCCTAAAAGTGTAGACGCTAAAGTCGCCAAAGACCCGGTAAAAAAATCAAGCTATGCCATCGGCCTGGCTATGGCACAGGACATCAAACGTAATGTAGCCTCAGTTGCCGGCCAGGACAAAGACTTAGACACTGCATTGATTTATGCAACCATCAGTGATTACCTGAGTTCCGGTAAAGCACACCTTGATTCTGCCGCTTTACAAACTACTTTGATGGACTGGCAAAAAGGTATGATGGATAAAAAGAATAAAAACAATGAAGCTGCTGCTGCCGAAAATGAAAAGAAAGGCGCACAGTACATTGCAGAGCAAATGAAAGCTAACCCAAAGTTGCAAAAAACAGCTAGTGGCCTGGTTTATGAAGTGCTCACTGAAGGTAGCGGTGCTAAACCTACCGGTAGCCAGATGGTTTCTGTAAACTACAAAGGTACTTTGATAGATGGTACTACTTTTGACGAAAGCAAAGGCCAACCGGTTGAGTTTCCTTTAAACCAGGTGATCAAAGGCTGGACAGAAGGGTTACAGCTGATGAGCCCGGGTGCTAAGTATAAATTCATCATCCCTGCTGCATTAGCTTATGGAGCACAGGAAAGACCACCGTTCATCATGCCTGGTTCTACCCTTGTTTTTGAAGTAGAATTATTAAAAGTAAAATAATTCCGGAATTCCGGCAACATATAGCAATAAGCTGAAAATAGTAACCTATAAGGTTTTTAAAACCTTATAGGTTTTTTGTTGGCATAAGATATCCAGTTAAATTCATAAGTAGTTATTCCGACCGGAGCATTAGCGTAGTGGAAGAATCTTCTTCATTTAGAAGTTCTTTTACTTTGATATAAGTAGAAAAAGAAAAGATAGATGGGATAAAAAAAATTGCATGACATCGCACTACTGTCGATGGGCTTTGTAGCAGTGCTCAGTAACGGACCTCAATCGAAAATCATGTTGGCGATTGATTTTCGGGGTCCTTTTTTTCCACTTTTTGGACAAACAAAAAGTGGAAAAAATAAACAATAGATGGATTAAAAGAAAATTGCAGGGGCATCGCACTACTGTTGATGGGCTTTGCAGCAGTGCTCAGTAACGGACCTCAACTGAAAATCATGCTGGCGATTGATTTTCGGGGTCCTTTTGTGCCACTTTTTATGCGCGTTATTTTTATTTTGTTTATTGGTACTTAAGAATGCTAACGTATTTGGACAAGCAAAAAGTGGAAAAGAAATGGCTTCTTAACTTTACACCTATGCTCAACTTTCAATCTAAGCCCTGTAGTAAAGCAATGTCAGCAATCAATATGCAAAGCTGCCTGGCATAGCCATACTACTTGACAGATTGTCGAAGTACACAATCCCCCCATTCCACCCTTCGATAAACTCAGGATCACAAAAGAGCGTACTGCCCTACTCTACAACCCCGGGCTGTCTTGTCTACCGCAGCTTTAGCGGAGCGGAGACATCTCTATCCTGATTATTAATGACAATAAATAATAATCATCCATTAACCATCATTTATGAGGCTCATGAGGATAAAAAAATAAACTTTCACTTTTTTTTGAAAATACAAAAACACTATTTATCTTTGAGTCATGAAATTAAATGAAGCCAAAGAGAAATTTATCCAGACCTGGGGCAGCCTCGCCACCAGCTGGGGCATCAACCGCACCATGGCCATGGTACATGCACTGCTGCTGGTGAGCGAAACTCCTTTGTCTACAGATGAGATCATGGAAGCCCTGGTGATCTCCCGGGGTAATGCCAATATGAACGTCAGGGAACTGATGGACTGGGGTATTGTGAAGAAAGAACTGAAAATGGGTGAACGCAAAGAATACTTCGTAGCCGATAAAGACATCTGGAATGTATTCAAGCAGATCGTCAAAGAAAGAAGGAAGAGAGAACTGGAACCACTTATAGGTTCACTGGAAGAACTGCGCCAGATAGACGATAAAACGGCGGACAGCAAAGATTTCCTGAAGCTGATCGACAACCTGAGTGGAGTCACCTCCAAAGCGAATGTACTACTGGACCTGGCCATTAAAAGTGATGAAAACTGGCTGATGAACAAATTACTTAAGCTCTTATAAAAATGCAATAAGCATTTTTTTTGAGTATAATATTTCAATATTTTCTGAAAGTTCTAAACTGTAGAGATGTATCAAATATTAGCCTACTCGATTTATTGCAGCGTAAGCGCTTTTATCACTTTCTACGTGGGCTGGCGTTGCTACCTACATGGCCTGGTCTTCCTGCGGTATTTATTTGCCGATGAGGCCATCAGCAAGGCCGTCAACCGGGTATTACTCCTTTGCTACTACCTGGTCAATATCGGTTACATCATCTGGAGCATCAGCACCTGGAAGCAGGTAGACCGCCTCCCTACCCTCATCAACGAATTAGGATTTAAGATCGGCGGCATCACGCTTATCCTTTGCCTGCTGCATTATATCAATATCAGTACACTTTATTTTTTCAGCAAAAAGATCATTCACTCCAAAAATCAATTATTATGAACAACTCCATGCAATTGACCGCCTATTACATCTACCTGCCTGTAGTCATCAGCCTGACCCTGATCGTAGCCAACCAATTATTCAGGAACGGGAAAATATTCATGTACGACATTTTCTCCGGGCAAAAGGATATTGCCCTCGCAACGAATTCCTTATTCAAAATTGGCTTTTATCTCCTGAACATAGGTTTTGCGCTCACTATTATTTATTTCAGCGAGATAAGTGGTAGCGCGGATATGATCGTAAGGCTGAGTACTAAGATCGGGGGCTTTATGATCTACCTCGGCGTTATGATGCTGCTGAATCTTTTACTTTTCATGCGGGGCCGCAAAGCCGCACGCAGGAAGGCTTGGGAGCGCAATCAATTTGTTAATCCCGATAACGCATAAAATAACCTACAACATGAAAATAGTCATCGCAGGTGGTTCGGGTTTCCTGGGCCGGGCTTTACAAGAGTACTTTGCCCCTTCATCCAAAAAAGTTATCCTGCTCAACCGCAGTCCCCGTGCTGCTAATGAAGTAGCATGGGATGGCAAAAACCAGGGCGATTGGTCAGCCGTGATCGACGGCGCTGATGTGCTGATCAACCTGGCAGGCAAATCGGTGGACTGCCGCTATACGGAAGCAAACAAAGCCGCCATTCGTTCTTCCCGTATAGACAGTACCAAAGCCTTGCAGGAAGCTGTGAACAGGGCGCGGCATAAGCCTGCACTCTGGATCAATGCCAGCTCGGCCACGATCTATATTCATGCCGAAACGCGGCAGATGAATGAATATACCGGTACCATTGGTGATGACTTTTCTATGAATGTATGTAAGGATTGGGAAGCCGAATTTTTCAAAGAGAACCAGGCAGACACCCGAAAAGTGGCGATGCGAACCTCCATCGTGCTGGGCAATAAAGGCGGCGCTTACCCGAAATTGAAAGGACTGACCAAAGCTTTCCTGGGCGGTTGCCAGGGTGATGGCCGGCAAATGATGAGCTGGATCCATATCAGCGATTTCTGCAGGGCTATTGGCCATATTATCCGGGACCAGGAGATAGACGGGCCGGTCAATGTTACGGCGCCGGAACCCTTGCCCAATAAGGAGTTCATGCGACTGATGCGTGAAAAGCACGGGCGATCTTTCGGGCTTTCCCAAAACAGGTTATTATTAGAATTGGGGGCTATCTTCCTAAAGACAGAGGCCGAGCTGCTCCTGAAGAGCCGCAATGTATTCCCGGAGAAGCTGTTGCTGCAAGGTTTTCGCTTTAATTACCCGGGCATCGTACAAGCCCTGCAAGCACTTTAATGATTATTTTCCTTTAAAATAAGTTTGCTATGAACCAACAGGAAATTGTAAGGTCCGTAAACTGGCAGGACCTCAAAAAGCTTTCGGTAAAAGAAATGCTGATCGAAAACAATATCAGCTTGCCTTGGTTGTTTATTTCACTCGGGCTGGCCTGGCAGGAGTATTATATTTTTGCCCTACTTTTTTCCGCGTTTTTCTTCCTGACCGCTTTAAGGCAGGTGCATAATGGCTTTCATAATTCATTAGGGACACATAAATGGCTGACCTGGTTCAGCCTGGTCTCCAACAGTGTATTGATGCTGGTATCCATACATGCCGTTAAGTTTAACCACCTGCGGCATCATAAGTATTGTTTGCAGGAAGAAGACCAGGAAGGCAAATCGGCACATATGAGCTGGTATGGCGCTATTTTATATGGTCCTATCCATATTTTCCTGGTGCATAAGATCACCTGGCAGAAAGGTAACCGCAAGTACCGGCGCAATATGCTGCTGGAATTATTGCTGATCGCTCTGTTTATTACTACCGTCTTTTATTTTGATATTACCTTCCTGAAATACCATATCCTGATTATGTTTATCGGGGAATTACTTTCAGCTTTCTTTGCCGTGTGGACCGTACATCATGATACACAGGAACATCCTGAATTGGCGCGTACGCAGCGTTCCGGTTGGAAGAATAAGATCACGTTTAGTATGTTTTACCACCTGGAGCATCATTTGTTCCCGGCGGTGCCTACGATCAAATTGCCTGAGCTGGCCCGGCGGATTGATGCGGTCTGCCCGGAGATTGAGAAGAAAGAGACGTTTTGAGTTGGTTTTTCCCTATAAAAATCAAAACCAGATTTCCCTTTTCTAAGATTCAATCCTGTTCATTTACTTTGCCGGAGAGTAATCCCAAAAATCCTCAATTGAGAAAGCGTGCAATAGCAGATTAAGCTAATACATGCTTATATATTTACAAATAACATTACATTTCGTTTATTTGCACTTTGCTAAAAGACAATTATGCCTACTATAGAAATAATATCAATAAACGCAACAGGACTTGGACTAGATCAAGAAGATTTTAAAATTGCCATAATCGAAGAAAAAAAACTTAGAAGTCATCGTGGGTTATTCCGGGATTCCCTAAAAGAGCAAAAAGGGGTAATTGTACATATTGGCAATCCTGAAATGAAAAACGGTGAAGGCGCAGGATTTTGGGCAGATAAAATAATTGATTGGGAGTTTGAACCCTATGATTTAGTAATTCCTCAAGTTGACACAAATGACCCAACTGATAACTGGGGCGCTAATCAACAATATTTATTTAAGTTTTTAGATGAATATAAAAATGACATAGACAAGATCTTAAAAATGGCACTAGACAATTCTCCAATTAAAAAAGTATGTTTTCTAACGGATTATCAATTCGGACCAGAACATGGAAAAACTGAAATTATATATACAATAAGTGACTTTTGGAATGAACATGATGAAAACGGACTATGTTTAAATACAATGTATGAAATGTATGGAAGATAAAAAGCAACCTAAAACACAAATAACAAATCAGTACCTCCTATCCGAAGATCAAGAAGAATGAGCCGTTTTGAGTTTATATATCTAAACAAATTTGAATCAAATAAAAACGAGACTATGCCTCGTTTTTATTTTCAAGCAATTTATATATAATTAAAACCTCTAAAATGCGAACAATTTCGATTGTGACCTTTTTCTGCTTAGCCTTGTGGAGTTGTAACACGACAACAGAAAAGCAAACTAAACCCGTTACTGAGCCCAAAGAAGATACCGCTGTTTACGCTGATAGTCAAAAGCAATCAGAATCAATAATTATTGGCCCAAAATTCTTTGAATACGATGCTATCGACTATTACACCATAGCATTAGACGACCAAGAGGTTAGCGCAATATCCCGCAACCAATCTAAAAGCGAAACAGACTCCTTTAAAAATGGCATTGTTCGAGGAACCATCCCCAAAAATACTGGCGACCTGGCTTTTCTTGAGCAAATGGAAAAGATCGGCTATGAAAAAATAAATATCGCTCCATCAAAATTTAAAAGTATGGATAGCATTTTTGTTGAAAAAACAGCAACGAATCATGAGGTGTACGCTTGTATTCATGTGTACCGGGACATCCTGATTTTCAAAAAAAGCAATAAAGTCGTAGGAACCGCTAAAATTTGTTTTCATTGTATGGGGCAGCAAATAAAAGGCCCAAAGACTAACACTCGAAATTTCGTACAAAATGAAGACTTTGACCGGCTTGAAACACTGCTGAAACAATGAGTCAACAACCCTAATAGATTTTTTCAACAAGGGGCATAGCCCCTATTCAACTTTTTGTTATAAATTTATCACTAGTTATAGACCCCGCATTGGTACGCAAAGCTTCGAAGCCTTGTGTACAAAGTCTGCGCAACAAAAGCACCGATGGAAACAGTGATATTATGTGGCCTGCAAGCCACAGGCAAAACAACATTTTTTAAAGAAACCTTCTTTAAAACCCACATACGTATCTCTCTGGACCAGCTCAACACCCGGAATAAAGAACATAAATTCTTAGAGGTGTGCTACCAGACCCAACAACGTTTCGTGGTCGATAACACCAACCCGACAAAAGAAGCTTACCAAAACATCTCAATCAGTAACTCCTAAATAGGAACCACAGTTTTATGAAAACAACCTTAACCATTCTACTTTCACTTTTCCTGCTGACAGCATTTGGCCAAAAGAACGGCGATAATATCATTTTAGACAATGCGAAAATACTGTTTAAAAGTACCCGTGACCTAAACAGTGAAGAGTTGGAGCAATTTGACTACTATCCAATCGTTAGCCTGCTTGAAAAAGCGATTCAATTAAATCCCAAAAATGCTGAAGCCCATTATTTTTTAGGCTATGCCTACAGTCGGATTAATTCAAAGAATGGAAAGGGAATGACTGCGATGAACCTGGAGCTGCTCCATAAATCAAGCGAACAGTTTGAAAAGGTGATTCAACTAAGTCCCAAGTATTCCGGTGAAATTATTGTGCTGGACCCTTACTCCAAAATCGGTGCAGAATGGGGCTCAATGGCACTGAGCTATTGGTACAATAACAAAATGGACTCCGCCAGGTGGGCTTTCCTGGAAGGAAAAAAGCGGGGCGGTTTTGGCGACTTCATACTTGAAGTCAATAAAAATGTGCTGGATGCCTGTAGCAAAAACGCTATTCTTGTTGTTTCAGGCGACAATTGCAGCTTCCCGCTCTGGTATTTACAGTTGGTAGAAAACTACAGAACTGATGTTAGTATCGTTGACATTAATTTATTAAATAGTCCCTGGTATCCCGCATTTTTAGTGCAGAATAAATCGGTAGCATTTGACCTTCCCAATAATGTGCTGGACACTATAGAATACAAAAGATGGAAAAGTAAGATGATTACAATTATGGGCTTTTCCTGGGAGGTAAAACCAAGTTATTATGATGAGTATTTATTGCGGGGTGATAGAGTTTTTTTAAGTTTACTCAAAGAAAATAAATTCCAGAGAGATGTATACTTTACAACAGGTTTTCCGGAGGAATCGAGACTAAGCCTTAAAGATTTTCTATCTTCCTGTATTGTCGTGGACAAGTTATCTCCCTCAAAAGAGAAAAGCATAGATTTTGAAGCTTACAAGCAACTAATTTCAAATTATTTACTGCTTTCCCGTCATTTAAATCATAACAGCCCGGATGAATTGAATATGTTTGATAATTTGCGATATGACCTGTTCAATAGGGTAAATGATTATTTAGACCGGGATGAAAAAGAAAAAGCCAAAGAGCTGATGCTATTAGCAGACAAATTTGCCGGCGAAAAGAAATATCCCTATTCCTCTGAAAATGTAAAAAAATACGCCGCCTTTTTAAAAGAAAGGATGTAAAAATTATCAACAACAATTAGGTGCAATATTTGGCCTTGGCGATTGTAAGGCAAACACTTTATAAACAACCCATACCATGAAATTAATACTGCTCTTTTTAACCTTGGGTTTCTGTGCCTGTAATCAAAACAGGCCAGGCGGTAAAACGGTAACGGAGCCCAAAGAGTCTACATTTAATTACTCTGTTACCTTGGAACAATTAGAGCAAAAAATCCAGGTGGTTAATGACAGTATTAATATCTATGAGTATAATCCATATGCACGGTTCAACCTTACAGACTATACCGATAGCACTACTCAGGACATTGTGCACTTCATTAACACCTATCCAATAAACCCGGATAGTATAAAAGGTTTAAAAAGAAATGTGGCGTTTGACAATATAGAAATCTATAGCTATGGTTTTTGGTCGGGCGGAACAAGAGGGTTTATAACCTATTCTATTTTGACCGTAAATACAGATAACACTTACCTTGCAGCCAATCTTGCGGCAACTATTGAGGGCCGATATGACAGCATTGTAAAATTGGATCATGAGTTTTATTTGCTTTTGGGCGGCGATAAAGCTTATAGCAATACCTATTACAGCCTTGCCTACCTGGTTAAGATCAATGATACAATTGACCTTGACTACCCGGCTTTTGTGAACCGGCCTTTTTTAAATTTTTATAATGGGGGTTACACCTATGAGCCTGCCACCAAACTTTTAAAATTCCAGGGAGAAGATCATGAATCCATTAATGAAATCTTTACCTATAAAGAAAAATACAGGAAATATGCCAACGATTCTTTAGCCGCTAAAAAGCTATATGAGCTGATTATACCAGCAAGGTATTACGATACTAAAAGTTTTGTTGTAAAGTTTAACGGGAAAAATTTTGAACGATATGATGGAGAAGATGATTATGAAGAAGATTCAATTTGACTGCGACCGTGAAAGAAGAAAATTATTGAAATAGTATGAAAAAACTAATAGTTATAGGAACACTTTTAATGAGTATGGGTTGTAAACAGCGATACGACAAAGACATTTGGATGCAAAATGAACATCAAAATGCGGACAATCCACGTTTCGAAATGACAGAAGATCTAACGAAAAATTATTTACATAAAGGGATGAAACCCTTGCAGGTATTAGATTTGCTGGGCAGGCCGCAATTTATGGATACCAATGAACTGGGCATTCACTGGACCTATCCTATCGGAAGCAATCCAGGGTTTCATATCGACCCTTACTATCTGGAGATAGATTTTGACACAACAGGCAATCTGGCAGCAACACATATAATAGAACATTGATCATTGTTGCCGAAATCGCTTGAACGAACTACAAGTTAATACCAGAACTATGTATTATATTATGAAACAGCCAAGTCAAATATTAATACTTCTTTTTATTTTTTCGCTTCTCCCCGACCGCCGCCTGGCTTAAGGGCTTCAGCAATAGTTTTACTTCAAAACTTAAACTCAATTATAATATGCCAACTATTGAATTACCCTATTTTGGACAGATTGATTTTACGCAGCTCAATGAATATTATGCCGCAAACACGATATTAAACGAGTGGACACTTAGTCTCGACCTGAATTTTGAAAACAAAAGTATCAACCAGGAAGACGCTAAGCATATAAAGTATTTCCTGGACAACATCCTGGTATTTGATCAGGACAATAAAACTGAAATCCGGAAAAATTTTAATGAAGGAGGAGAAGCCGTTGACTATATCAATTTTTACCTGGAAGAACTGGATGAAGAAGAATTGCGGGCAATCATCAATTATGACGATGCAAGCAGGCCTAAGGAAGAACAACTCCTGAATAAACTTAAATTAATTAGAGTCGGACTTTATCCCGACATGAAATTCGGCGCAGATTATTATGGGGTTTTTGACTATTCTATAGAACTGGACGGAGCGCCCTGCAATCAGCTTTTAGTGGTTAAAACATACAGTAATTGGAGATTAGACCATATTACCTGGGAAAGCTGAACAAAAACTGAATTATCTCTTGGTGTCTTTTAGGTACCATTGTTAGATGCCTTGGCTTTTTTGTAAATTAGCGGAACACTTATTACAGGATATTATAGTTTGGCATGTAGAGAGGTGCCATAATTTACAAATAAAAATGCGACATGAAAAAGACAACATTATTATTGCTGGCTGCTTTAATCTTTAGCCATATTACTTTTGGCGAAAAATGGGATGTTATGCTTTCTGATCTTGGTCAAAAAGAAAATCCTACACAAAATGCCATAGCTAAAGATGAAGACAAAATTCGGGAAAGCGATAATTTACTATCAGATGGAGCAAAGCTTTTATTTAAAGAGGTAAAAACTAAGTTGACCATAAGGGAGCAGAATCATATTTATACTCAATTGGGTTTTCATCTTTCAAAGGATAAAAATAGTTTTACCGATGGCACAAGTGAGGAAGATGCTTTTGGAGCGCTCGTATTACCCACCGATATGAATAAAGATGGCATAGAAGAGATTTTTGTATCTTATGGCAATACCTATACTTCCGGGATGGCCGGAGCAGAGATCGTTCTTTTTATTAAAAATGAGAAAGGTGTTTATGGAAAAAATTTAGGCTTCCCCGGTCTGATCCCGGATGCTTTATCAAGTGGCAATAAAGCTTATCCTGATTTAGTTATTGGCGGACCAGGATTTGAGTTTCCCGTTTGGAGATGGAATGGTAAGCAATATGATCTGCACCGGCGCATAAAGAATGAAGAGTTGAAAACAATAAAAACAAAGAACATTGAAGCGATGAGTACGCAATATCAAAATGCAATGAAATAAACATAAAGGCCTGTATAAAATATGTCAATGATGAACGATAACGGCTCCCCACAAATTGAGATGAAAAGTATTTTATTCATATTAGGGCTTTCGGGAATTATGTTCAATTTATTCTATAATCGTGATAAATATTATTTAGGAGAACCTCTTATTGAAAAAAATATAATCGTTAGTGATCCGCCAGAATATATTAATACAGAGAGAGGCGGAACTGATCGGTATACATTAAGTGGAGAAGAATACTTATGTAAGTTTTGGATTTCAGAAGGTAGACTTTCTCTTATTAGAGAAAATCAAGCAATTGAGCATAAGCTTAAAGCGATAAAGAAGTCGGATACTATTATCATAAAAATTAGACAAACCGATGAACTATATTTACAAACCGAATCTTCAAGATTGAGAATTTTTGAACTGTCTAACAAAAACGAACAAATTCTAAACGCAATTGAAGTAGGAGCTTTAGATAGCAAGTGGTATAGAATTAATTTGGGATTGCCTGTTGCTGCATTAGTGATAGGATTAATTATTCAGATTAGGCAAATGGTTATGAAAAGAAGACGTGAAAATTAATGTAATGATATGCGACATATACTGTTGTTTTTAGTTGGTCTTAAAATTTCAACATAAGCTTATAGTCGAAAAATATCATTGAGTAATAGGATAAAATGATTTTTTGCTAAATTAAGTAACTGCTAAGTGGTTAGTGTACCCTAAAAAAACAGTAGCAGCCCGAGGGCTGCTACTGTTTTTTTATCTAATATTTTATCGCTTTTTATTCAGTCTTATTACCAATCTTACTGTTCTTCTTACTATAAGCAAAGTAAATAATCAAACCTATCCCCAGCCAAACGGCTAAACGCTCCCAACTCTCTTTGGGTAAACCCAGCATCAACACCACGCAAACAAGTACTCCTAAAATAGGCAATACCGGCACAAAAGGCGTTCTAAACCCACGGATGGCATCCGGGTTGGTCTTGCGCATCACGATCACACCGATACACACCAGCGCAAAAGCAAACAAAGTACCGATACTCACCATATGGCCCAGGTCCGCAACCGGCACAAAACCGGCAAACAGGCTCACGAAAATCATGAAAATGATATTGGTCTTGTAAGGCGTACGGTTCTTCTTATGCAGATCAGAAAACACTTTTGGCAATAAACCATCCACACTCATACTGTAAAATACCCTACTCTGCCCCATCAGCATTACCAGCATTACGGAAGTGTATCCCGCGATAATAGCTATGGTCAGGAATCCGTTCAGGAAGGTATAGCCGGTATGGGCAAAAGCAGTAGTAACAGGACTGGCATTACCTTTGAAGTTGATGTAGTTTTCAAGGCCCGTCAAAACATAAGCAAAGAAAACATACAATACGGTACATACAATCAGGGAACCAATGATGCCGATCGGCATACCTTTTTGAGGGTTTTTAGCTTCCTGTGCAGCCGTACTCACCGCATCGAAACCGATAAAGGCAAAGAAGACAACACCGGCACCCCTTAAAATACCACTAATGCCATAAGTCCCGAAAGAGTCACTCCCGAAGAAATCCCAGAAAGACATCGCCCCGGATTTAACCATTTCCTCACCGGTATTTACCGGGATGAATGGTTCATGGTTGGCAGGATTAATAAAAGACCAGCCGATACCAATGAAAACAAGTACTACGATTACTTTTAAAATTACCAGGATATTATTCAGCAATGCAGACTCTTTGGTACCACGGATCAATAACAAGGATAATAAACAAATAATAATGATCGCCGGAAGATTGATGATCCCATTCATCGGTACCCCATTTACCTCGTCCCAGGGCCCGTGGAGCAGGTACTGTGGAAGCTCGATCCCTAATGAGTGCAGGAACTTGTTGACGTATTGCGACCAGCTTACGGCTACCGTGGCGGCCCCGAGCGCATACTCCAATACCAGGTCCCAACCGATGATCCAGGCGATCAATTCACCCATAGTAGCATAGGAGTACGTATAAGCACTACCCGCTACAGGGATCATGGAAGCAAACTCTGCATAACATAAACCCGCAAAACCACAACCTACCGCAGCTAATATAAACGAAAAAACAACGGCAGGACCGGCATTATCCGCAGCAGCCATACCGGTTAAAGAGAATAAACCCGCTCCTATAATAGCACCTATACCCAGGGAAACCAGGGCACCGGCACTTAATGTCTTCTTTAATCCCTTTTCAGATTCACTGGCCTCGGCAATAAGCTGGCTCAATTGCTTCTTCGCAAATATACCCATAATTGTATATATTATTTTTAGAGGATCAAACCTAGATTATTTTTTCGAAATACACAACAATTAAGCTTATTTAAAATCTTACATTTGCAACAATGAAGATCAATTTCTTTAAATACCAGGGTGCAGGAAATGATTTTGTGATCATCGACAATCGTAGTGGAAATATCCGCTTAACTACGGCACAGGTCAACTTTTTATGCGACCGCAGGTTCGGTATAGGCGCCGACGGGCTCATGTTAGTAGAGCAGGCTGAAGGCTATGATTACCGCATGGTCTATTTCAATGCCGATGGGAATGAAAGTACCATGTGTGGCAATGGCGGCCGTTGTATCGCTGCTTTTACCCGTCACAATGGAATTGCAGGAACGGAGCAATCTTTTGTCGCCGTAGATGGCGGCCATAAAGCCAACATCCTCTCCGGAGATCTGGTCTCCCTGGAAATGCAGGATGTTACTAGCATAGAAAAGGGAGCAGACGCCACCATTTTAAATACGGGCTCTCCACATTTTGTACAATTCGTGGAAGATGTGGCCCATATTGATGTGTATAAAGAAGGGAAAGCGATCCGCAACCGGGAGCAATTCCAGCCTAAAGGGATCAATGTCAATTTCGTTATGGCTACAGGAACCGGACTGAAAATACGTACCTATGAAAGAGGGGTTGAAGCGGAAACCCTGGCTTGTGGTACCGGTGTCACCGCCGCGGCTATTGCTTCGGCTGCAGATAAGACCGGTAAGATGACTATTCCTGTCGAAGCGATGGGAGGGATGCTGGAAGTAAGTTTTGAAAAAACAGATGCACAGCATGCCATAGATATCTGGCTTAAAGGCCCTGCGAAAATGGTCTTTTCCGGCACTATTGAAATTTAATGCGGATTTGCCGGCTATTTGGCTTAAAAATTATATTTTTCATTTTTGAATCCATACAGGTACAATGAATTATTGGTTAGTAAAATCTGAACCTTTTAAATACAGTTGGGATCAGTTTGTAAAAGATGGCAGCACCTTTTGGGATGGTGTGCGCAACTACCAGGCCCGCAATAATATGAAAGCCATGAAAAAAGGTGATAAGGTATTGTTCTATCACAGTAATGAAGGTATGGCCGTTGTGGGCATGGCCAGCGTCCTTAAAGAGGCTTACCCCGACCCTACTATTGATGATGAGCGCTGGGTCGTGGTAGACCTTAAAGCCGGGAAACCCTTCAAGACCCCGGTTACTCTCAAAGAAATGAAAGAGCAGCCCGGATTGCAAAATCTCTCCCTGATCCGCCAGGGTCGCTTATCCGTATGCGATGTGAGCCAGGAAGAATTTGATATTATTGTAAACCTGGGAAAATAGTATATTCGCAAGCGTTCTATCAGTAAGCACTGATGGAACACCTGCTTTAAAAGAATAAAATGCTGAGCATAGACCATATATTTCAGGCTTTAGAAAGCCCCAAGAAAATTTTTATAACCACGCACCAGAAACCGGATGCGGATGCCATTGGCTCTAGCCTGGGCTTGTATCATTACTTAAAACAGAAGGGACATCAACCCACCGTTGTTGTACCGAATGAATTACCCGATTTCCTCCACTGGATGCCGGGTGTGGATACGGTTTTGAATTTCGAGTCCGAACCTAAAACCTGTATGAGCGTGTTAAAAGAAGCGGAACTGATTTTCTGCCTGGACTTTAACCACCTGAGCCGGGTTAAATTATTGGAAGCACCGCTAAGGAGCGCAGTACAGCCGCTCATCCTCATCGATCACCACCTGCAACCGGAAGCGGAAGTTTTCTATGCCGGTACCAGTGATCCGGAGAAAAGCAGTACCTGTGAAATGATCTATGACTTTATCCTCCAGATCGGTGACCAGGAGCTGATTAATGACGATATCGCGCGCTGCCTGTATACCGGTGCCATGACCGATACCGGTTCATTCCGTTTCCCTGCGACCAATGCCAATGTGCATGAAATGATTGCCTTCTTCAAAAAAAGAGGATTACAGCATAGCCGTATTCACGAGGATGTTTATGATTCCTGGAGCGAGAACCGCATGCGTTTTATCGGGTATGCCATGCACCAGAAAATGGAAGTGAGCGCTAATGGCAAACTGTCGATTATAGCACTCACAGAAGAAGAAATCAGGCCCTTTAACCTGCTGGCCGGCGATACCGAAGGCCTGGTGAACATGCCGCTGGGTATCCATACGGTAAAAGTATCCGTTTTGCTGACCCAGAAAAACGGGATCATTAAACTATCTTTCAGAAGTAAAGGTCAAATAGATGTGAGTAGCTTCTCCCGGGAATATTTTAACGGGGGCGGGCACTTTAATGCGGCCGGAGGCTCCTCTGAAGAAAGTATGGAAGCAACTTTACAAAAATTAAAATCACTAATTACTAACATAATCCCCTAATAAATACAATAGATTTGCAACATGAAATTTAGCCATTTAATTTTAAGCGCAGCAGTTATGCTGTCCGGTTCAGCGACATTGAATGCCCAGGAATTCCAAAAATATCCCAGTGGCCTGGAATATAAAACCATCACTAAGGGAAGCGGTACTTACGAGGCGAAACCCGGAGATGTTGCCAGCCTGCACATTAGCTTTGCCGTGAGTGACAGCACCTTGATCGACTCCCGTAAGATGAACAATAATATGCCGATCGACCAACCTTTAAATAAACCTGGTTTCGAAGGCGATGTTTTTGAAGGCATCCTTAACATGAAAAAAGGAGAGCATACTGAATTCCGTTTGGCGGCGAAAGATCTGTTTGCCAGAACAAACCAGCCTATGCCGGAGTGGATCAAACCGGAAGCCTTTGCGGTGTGGCATGTAGAAATGGTGGATGTGAAGAACAAAGAGCAAATGGATAAAGACGCCGCAGAAAAAATGGCGAAACAAACAGCAATAGATGATGGGCTTATTTTAAGCCACCTGAAATCAAAAGGAATTAGCGTAAAAGCTTTGCCTAAAAGCGGTATCGTGAAAGCAAACCCGAAAGTGGCTTATAAAGATGCTTCCGGTCTGTATTATATCGTTACTAAAGTAGGTACAGGTGCGGTAGGAGCTGATGATAAATCAGTATCGGTAAACTACACGGGTTCTTTACTGGATGGTAAAGTATTTGATTCCAATGTAGATCCTAAATTCAACCACGTACAACCTATTGATTTTATCGTAGGTAAAGGCCAGATGATCAAAGGTTGGGATAAAATGCTGCCTAAAATGAAAACGGGTGATAAAGTGATTGCGATCCTTCCTTCTGCTTTAGCTTATGGCCCGCAAGCCAGGCCGCCACATATTCCTGCAAATGGTATTCTTCAATTTGAAATGGAATTATTAAGCGTTAAATAAAATACTTTCAGCAAGTAATGAGTAAGCCGGCAGAACAAATCTGCCGGCTTTATTATTTATAGTATAATTGCTTAACTTCGGAGCTGTTCTATTTTGCTCATGAAAAGAATTATTGATACCCTCCTCCTTTTTATTGTTTTAATCCCATTGGCGCAAGCGCAAACCCGGGACTGTGCTAATACCACTGACCGGGAAAATTTTAATGTATTGCATTATGATTTAGCCATCAGTTTTGATACCCTGAAAAGTACCCTAAGTGGGGTCGTGAAAATTAAAGCCGACCCGGTAAAAGACCCGGAAGCGGAGTTTCAGATCGATCTGCAGGAGCCTTTACAGATCAGCAAAGTTGTCTATGGCAATTTAGAACTTCCTTTGAAAAAGGGAAAGGATAAGTATTGGGTCAAAGTGCCGGGCCTGAAAGTGAAAGAAACTTTTGTATTGGAGGTGCATTACTCGGGTCAGCCCAAAGCGGCGGTTAAAGCACCCTGGGATGGCGGCATGGTCCGTACCCAAGACAGCCGCGGTAAAATGTGGTGGGCGGTAGCCTGCCAGGGTACCGGCGCCAGCATATGGTTTCCCTGTAAAGATATTAATGCCGATGAGCCGGAGATGGGTGTGGACCTGCACTATACCGTCCCTGCCGGCCTGACCGCCATTGGTAATGGCCGCTTTTTCAGCGTAACCAATGCAGCCAATAACCAGAATACCTGGCATTGGAAGGTCGTTTCCCCGATCAATATTTATGATATTACTTTTTATGTCGGCAATTACCTGCGCATCCAGGAAACCTTCAATGGCATCAATGGTAAAATGGATCTCGACTATTTTGTGCTGAATGAAAATTTTCAAAAAGCTAAAGAGCACTTCAAGTCAGTACCTAAGATTCTGGCTGTTTTTGAAGACTGGATGGGTGCCTACCCTTTTCATAATGATGGGTTTAAAATTGTAGAAGCCCCTTACCTGGGTATGGAGCATCAAAGTGCGATCGCTTATGGCAATAATTACCAGATGGGTTACCAGGGTAGCGATCGCAGCAAAACCGGCATCGGTTTATTGTTTGATTTTATCCTGGTACATGAGACCGGTCACGAATGGTTTGGCAATAGCGTCTCTACAGCAGATCCGGCTTACTTCTGGATCAATGAAGGGTTTACCAGCTATACCGAGGTCATGTACATCGAATCGATGTTTGGTAAAGAAAAGGCAATCGACTATTTAATCGGGACCAGGAGCCTGATCCAGAATAAAGCCCCGATGCAAGGTGCTTTAGGGCAATGCCAGAATAGCAATACCGATTGCTATCCTAAAGGAGCCAGCCTGGTCCATATGATCCGTAAGCTGATGAAAGACGATAACACCTTTAAGCTCATGATCCGGAACATGAATAACGAGTTTTATCATAAGGTCATTACCGGCCCGGATATGGAAGCTTTTATTGCAAAAGAAAGCGGGCTGGACCTGGAAAAGGTATTTGATCAATACCTGAGGCATAAAGAGCTCCCTACTTTGAAAGTCAAAAGGTCGAAAAAGGGCTTTACTTATAAATGGGAAAAATGCGTGCCGGGCTTTAATATGCCGGTGCTGGCCGAGATCAACGGGCAGGAAAAATGGCTTTACCCTACCACAAAAGAGCAAAACCATTTACAGGCAGATGCCGCCTCGTTTTCTATTCAAAAAGAATTTTATTGCAACCTGACTTTAGAATAAAAGATGCTTGACCGTATGGCCGTTATTGATCAGTTGTTTCAGCGATTCAATACCGATCTTCAGGTGTTCTGATACATATTCACGGGTAACGGAAGTGTCACTTTTCGAAGTTTTAACCCCATCTGGTGTCATCGGTTGATCGGAAACCAAAAGCAATGCGCCGGTAGGGATAGAGTTTGCAAAGCCTACAGAGAATATGGTAGCCGTTTCCATATCTACGGCCATTACGCGGATAGACCGCAGGTAACTTTTAAATTCATCATCATGTTCCCACACTCTCCTGTTGGTCGTATAGCAGGTCCCGGTCCAGTAATCTTTGTCATGGTCCCTGATCGTTGTAGAGATCGCTTTTTGTAAAGCAAAGGCCGGCAATGCCGGTACTTCCGGCGGAAAGTAGTCGTTACTGGTACCCTCGCCTCTTATGGCTGCGATGGGTAAGATCAGGTCACCCACTTTTGTCTTGTCTTTTAGTCCCCCGCATTTACCCAGGAACAAAACCGCTTTAGGTTCAATAGCAGTCAGCAGGTCCATAATGGTAGCCGCTGTAGGACTGCCCATACCAAAGTTAATGATCGTAATGCCGGCTGCAGTAGCACAGGTCATAGGTTTACTGTAACCAATCACGGGTACTCCATGCATCTGCGCAAACATATCCACATAATTTTGAAAATTACATAGTATAATATAATCCCCGAAGTCCTCTAATGATTGTCCCGTATACCTGGGCAGCCAGTCTTTTACTATTTCTTGTTTCGTTTTCATCTGATTCCGTTTTTATTATCTATGCCCTGGTAATCCAGGGACAACAAAATAAAACATTTTTTGTAAGGAATAAAAAGGTTGCTGCAAGATTTAAGCCAGAATTAATGAATAGCTTTATCTAACAGGTAAAAGGCAATCGGGTCTCGGCAAAAAAATGCATATTTGCAGGCAGAATGAACTTAATAATCCAGTACCCGGAACCCGATTTTAAATATAAAGAAACCGAAGGGCTGCGGTATATCTTTGATACGTTCCGGAGAAAATACATCCAATTGACCCCGGAAGAATGGGTGCGCCAGAATTTACTGAGGGCACTGGTAAAGGTATACAACTACCCTGCCGGTTTAATTGCTGTAGAAAAGGAACTAAAGATTAACCAGCTTAAACGTCGCTATGATGCCGTTGTTTATGACCGGGAAAGAAATCCCTGGATGCTGATTGAATGTAAAGCCCCGCATATTGTATTGAATGAAGTCACATTAATGCAAACGCTGAATTATTACCGGCAACTGCAATGCCCCTATGTGCTGATCAGTAATGGGCCTACTAATTACCTGGCGGCGATTGACTCACAGGCCTTCACTTGGCTTGATGCTATTCCCGCCTATAATCTTTGAATATTCGTCGGAGCTGATAACCTCATACGCACGTTTTAAAACCTTATCGGAGCGGTTGATGACATTGTAGAAGCCATCATTGTTAAACATAATACGAGCTAAAGTAGCCTTGACATAATTTTGCAACAGCATGATTTCTGCCGGTCTGTTTTTTACAATAGAACGATACAGCGGGCTGATGCCGGTACATACTGCGTCCAGCTGTTTGCCGAAGTCGCCTTTGAAATCAAGGGTCGCATCGAACTCCTGGAAAGAACCGAAACTTTTAAATATTTTCGGGTTATGGGCGAAATAGCTATAGATAAAGTCGTCGAGTTTCGGATCGGTAATGATCTGGCTCAGCACCGAAGAGTAAGCTTCTTCAAATTTAGAAACGATGAGGTCCGGCCGGATGCCGCCACCGCCATACACCGGGCGGTTGTTCTCACTGGTAAAGAATTTGGTGCTTTTGTCTACGGTATTGGTATCGCTTAACTGTTGCGATTTATCCCAGAAATATTTTTCCCGGCCTTCTGTATAGGCTTTTTGTATGGATCGGCCAACTGGTGTGTAATAACGGGCAATGGTAATACGCATAGCTGCCCCGTCTCCCATTTCAAATTGCTCCTGTACCAGGCCTTTTCCATAAGTATCTCTACCGACGATTACGCCCCGGTCCCAATCCTGTATGGCACCGGCCAGGATCTCGCTGGCGGAAGCACTGCCTTCATCCACAAGGATGATCAATCTTCCATTTTCAAAAACACCGGTACGGTACGCATTATAGTTTTCACGGCCTATTTTTGAACCGTAAGTATAGACCAGTAATTTATTGCCGGAGATGAATTCATCTGCGATCTCCGTTGCCGCTTCCAGGAAGCCGCCACCATTGCCGCGCAGGTCAAGGATCAGGCGTTTCATACCTGATTCTTTTAACTCTTTCAGCTGTTTGATAAACTCATCGTAGGTGTTGGCCGCAAAGCGTTTGATACGGATATAACCGGTTTCTTTGTCGAGCATAAAAGCCGCATCAATACTGGAAATTTCCACATCTGCACGGGTTAGCTTTATCGTCAGGTTTTTTTGTTCGATTGGCCGGTAAATATTGAGATTGACCTGGTTACTACCCCATTTTCTTACGCGGGTCACCAGCTCTCTTTTGGACATCTGTACGCCGGCAACACTTGTGTCATTGACTTTTAAGATCATATCCCCGGTCTCAATGCCGCCGAAGAAAGCCGGGCTGTTGGGGCTGATCAAAGAAACCATCGGGGTGTCATTCACAAATTGATACTCCATACCCAGTCCGCTGAAGTTACCGCCCAGTGCGGCATTTACAGCATCAAGGTCTTTGGCGGGTATGTAGGAAGTGTGCGGGTCAAGATGACTTAAAATCCCGTTGATCGCATCATTATATAAGGAATCGGAACTTACGGAGTCCACATATTTTTCAGAAATAATATCGATCATTTCCTCGAGGCGATCGTTCCGGTCGAGGATCGTAGCAAAATCTCTTTTATTCCCCGTTAATTTGTTCAGATAAAAACCTCCCACCAAGCCGATGATCATTACAAGGGCAAGCAAAAGCGGGGTCCATATGTTCCTGGAACGTGGTTTAGGTGTTTGATCAGACATGGGTTATAAAAAGCACACAAAATTAATCTAATATTTAATGAAATGCTCATTAAAATGTACACAAAATGTGATTAAGTTATCAATAAATTTTATGGGCAGAGTAATTGGATGCTTTTTTCCTGCATTTCGATGCGTATAGTTGGTTTACAGTCGATTGCTTCACCGTCCATTTGCATCACACGGTTGCCGTCGTTACTGATCTTTACCGTTTTCGCCTTGTAATGATTGACATAACGGTTGTTCAGTAAGGTATCTGTAAAAGCCTGTAATCCGATAATGCCAGAAAGTAATTTAGGGTGCTTTTTGATGATCACCACATCAAAATAGCCATCATTCATTAAGGCTACGGGTGCGATCTGGAAATTATAGCCCAATTGCGTAGCATTGGCTACGGTAATCATAAATGCTTTTTCCCGGATGAGCTTTCCATCCAGCTCTATGGTCCATTCTTTGGGTTTGTAAGACCAGATCTTTTTATTGATAATGCCTACATAAGACCAGAAGCCCCGCTTTTTACTCTGTGAAAACTCTTCGGTTACGACGGCATCAAAGCCTACGCCCGCATTACTGATGAATAGGCGCTTTTTGTCCACCAGCCCGGTATCTATGGCATGTACATTATTTTTATTCAGCACTTTTATGGCTGCTTCCAGTTTTAAGGGAATGCCTGCGGAACGGGCCATGCCATTTCCGGAACCCATGGGGATCACGCCCAAAACAGTTGCTGTATTGCGTATGCCTTGTATAATGTCATTCAGGGAGCCATCGCCGCCAACCGCAACAACTACATCAACTCCGGATTCGGCTGCTGCTTTGGCAATTTCCGTTCCATGTTTGGGATATTGGGTTTCCGCGATCCGGTATGTATATTGTTTATGGTCTAAATGCTTTTGTATGGCTTCCTCTATAGCCTTTGTGCGGTCTACACCGGCGCGTGGATTTACGATAAATAGAATGTCCTTCACTGCTTCCGGTGCTTAAATTTCTGCTTTCAAACTAATGTCCAGGCTTACCGCATGATGCGTCAGGGCGCCAATGGAAATGAAATTCACTCCTGTAGCCGCATAAGACTCAATGTTCTCAAAATTGATACCACCTGAGGCTTCTGTCTCTACGCTGTTGTTGATCAGTTTCAGCGCTTCAACGATCTCTTCCGGTTTATAATTATCCAGCATAATGCGGTCTACACCACCGGTTGCCAATACTCTTTGTACATCATCAATGTTACGGGTCTCCACTTCTATCTTAAGGTCAAGATGGTTGTTCCGAAGATAATTCTGGGTAGTCAGAATCGCTTTTTCTATACCCCCGCAAAAATCAATATGATTATCCTTCAGCATCACCATGTCATAAAGACCATAGCGATGATTCTGACCGCCCCCGATAACAACAGCCTGCTTTTCCTGTAAACGGAACAGTGGCGTTGTTTTGCGGGTATCCAGGATCCTGGTTTTATAGCCCTTGATTTTGTCGGCATATTGATGCGTGAGGGTTGCGATACCACTCATGCGTTGCATGGTATTCAATACCAGTCGCTCGGCCTTAAGTATCGTATGTACTTTGGCACTTACTTCAAAACCGATATCCCCGTATTTTATCGCAGCTCCGTCTTTAAGAAAAATATTAAAATGCGCTTCCGGCTCGAGGTAATGAAAAATATCCTGGGCCCATTGCATACCGGCCAGTATACCGTCTTCTTTAAGCTTAAGGACGGCTTTGCCCTGTGCTTCCGGCGGGATGCTGGCTAAGGTGGAATAGTCACCAGAGCGGATATCCTCTTCCAGGGCCAGTTTAATAAATTCTTGAGGAGTCATGTCGGATAATTTGTGCAAATATAAGCATTCACAAAAAGCATCGTGCGGAATCGCGCAGAAAAGCAATTTTTTAACTACAAGAAAAGCAAGGCGGGAGCCTTGCTTTTCTTGTTATCTGCTTGATTCTTTAAATGGCTTATTTGAAAGCACTCAGGCCGGTAACATCCTGGCCGGTGATCAGTAAGTGGATGTCATGTGTTCCTTCGTAAGTGATCACAGACTCCAGGTTCATCGAGTGGCGCATAATGCTGTACTCACCGGTAATCCCCATACCACCCAGCATCTGGCGGGCTTCGCGGGCGATATTGATCGCTACTTCACAGCTGTTACGCTTAGCCATAGAGATCTGCGCCGGTGTAGCACGGCCTTCATTTCTCAGTTGACCTACACGCCAAACCAATAACTGCCCTTTGGTGATCTCAGTGATCATCTCGGCCAGTTTCTTTTGTTGTAACTGGAAGGCACCGATCGGCTTATCGAACTGGATACGCTCCTGGGAATAACGTAATGCGGTATCATAACAATCCATACCGGCACCCAGGGCACCCCAGGCAATACCGAAACGGGCACTGGATAAACAACCCAGAGGGCCTTTCAATCCTTGTACGTTGGGTAAAATATTTTCTTTTGGAACTTTTACATTATCAAAAACTAATTCACCGGTAGCAGAAGCGCGTAAGCTCCATTTGTTGTGCGTTTCCGGGGTGGTAAAACCTTCCATACCGCGCTCAACAATCAGACCCTGAATTTTACCTTGTGGGTTTCTGGCCCATACTACAGCGATATCTGCGAAAGGTGCGTTAGAGATCCACATCTTAGCCCCGTTCAGGATCACGTGACTACCGGCATCGGTAAAGTTGGTGATCATACCGGCAGGATTAGAACCGAAATCAGGCTCGGTAAGACCGAAGCAGCCCATCATTTCACCGGTTGCTAATTTAGGTAAGTATTTTTTCTTTTGTTCTTCAGTACCGTAAGTCAGGATCGGGTACATTACCAGGGAACCTTGTACGGAAGCAGTAGAACGAACGCCGGAATCACCGCGTTCCAGCTCCTGCATCATAATACCATAGGTCATATAGTCCAGGCCTGGTCCGCCATATTCTTCAGGCACAAAAGGTCCGAAACATCCTTGTTCTCCCAGCCCTTTAATGATCTGGTCAGGAAAAGCTGCACGTTGTGCATAATCTTCTATAATGGGAGAAATATCTTTTTTTACGAAAGCTCTTACAGAGTCACGGATTACCTTTTGCTCATCAGAAAGGAATTCGTCTAATAAGTAATAATCCGGATGTTGATACAGATCCTGTGCCATATAATAATGTTGTATTTTTTAAACTCGCACAAAATTAGGACAATAAAACCTATTTTAAACACACTTATATATTTCTTCAATACTTCTGGACAATAAAGCGGGAACAAGTAAATAGAATTTGTTACTTATCCCATAAAATTAAATGATTAATCATGTTTATCGTGTTTTAATAATAATGTATTCATGTGAATAAATAGATATTGTGTTTAATTTTATGTGTAAAATTCCTTTTAAGAGATTTTACGAGTTATTACAGTATGCATACAAAAACGGCTTATCACCTCTGCCCTGGTGAATAGGCCGTTACGGTCTCTAAAAACAGAGCATTTACCCTTACAATTTCATGAACTTAGTAGCGGATGAGCCTGATTTAAGCATATATATACCTTGTGGCAAGGAGCTCAGATCAAAAGTAAAAACAGTGCTGTTTTTTGCCATGAGCGCTGTGGTAATTGCTTTTCCGGAAATATCTGTAATCGTTACTTGCCTGTTTTCAGTAAGTGCCTGACCAAAATCAATAGTCAGTTTGTTTTGTACTGGATTAGGGTATAATTTAAATGCAGTATTTCTGTTTATATTTTTAGTGCTTACTGCCTCATAATTAGTAAACGTAAGCTGTACCGCAATCTCTTTAACCTGTACTCCCCAGCCTATGGCATCGATCAAGGTAAGATTGCCACTTTCATTAATGCTATACAGGGAATCACTGATGCCGGTATTGCTATTTGCTGCAAAGTAACCCGTGTTGACAGCTGTAGTAGAATCGTAGTAGAAATCCATGCCGGTTGTTCGGTCTGAATTATTGAACATTAAAATTTGACTGGCTATCGTATTTAAAGCCCCCTGGTTAGGCGGTACGATAGAAACAAATGCATTATTTACTTCATCTACTCCATAAAGCGTAGTGGCGGTAGCATTTCTATAACTATTGATGTATGCAATTGGGCCTACATGAGCTGTATTACCTACATTTACATCTCCGGCTACATAAGCCAGTGCGGTATCTGTAGCAACAATACTGCCTGTTTCGGGATGTAAGCGGTAATTGGCACCATTGGTAGCGGTTACCCTGATCCTATCTACAGTAGGGTTAAAATCGAATCCTATCCTTTCGCCCATACCTAGTTCGAGAGTGCCTCCTTCTCCGATTTTTGTTGCAACGCCGGTAGCGGTGTCGATCCAATAAACCGTAAAGTTTTTGCTCGTATCGTTATATCCCAATGCATAAAGCTTAAGGTTAGCCGGGCGTACGTCCATACCAGCTATACGCTGATTATTCACCAGCCCGGTTATTGTTTTGATGCTTCGGATAGTGGTTGGGGCATCGCTTGAAAAGCTGATCAGGTTACTGTTTACTTTAGTCAGACCGTACACAAGTTCGCCGGTAAAAGTCGCCGGAACATTCCTGTCGATCACTGCAGCAATGGCTCTTACAGGTGTGCCTATACTGCCCCAATTGGTCGATTGTCCGGTGCTTAAGTTTATGCTGTAGAGATTATCGTTTAAGGAGGCGCCTACATTAGCATTGATAAAGGCCATATTTGTTTTGGTAGCCGGATCAAAATAGATATCCATACCGGCTGTCGGGTTGATCGGGTTCAGAGATAATCCTGAAATGCCAATTGTATTCAGTGTGCCATTGTTGGGCGGGATCTGGCTGACCAGTACATCCAGGTTCTTGTCATAATTGAACAGCGTTGTAGCCTCGGATCCTATATAACTATTGGTGTAGCCGCAAGCCACTACATGCGGTGTCGCGCTCTCATTTACGTCACCGGATGCGTAAGCAAGGTTGCCATCGGTGGCCACAATAGCACCGGTGACCGGGTGTAAACGATAGTTCATGCCGTTTTCTGCAACCACTCTAATGCGGTCTACTGCGGGGTTAAAGTCAAAACCAATACCGCCGATCCCTAAATTCAAGGATACCGGGGAGCCTACAGCAGTGGCCATTCCGGTTGTTGTATTGATTATTAAGATTTGCGCATTATTACTGGCGGCAAGATTATTGTAAGCCAGGCCGTACAGTTCTCCGGTATTAGGTCTGTAGTCGATCCCTACAACATTCATACCTGCCGGAATACCACTGATCGCCATATTTTGACCGAGTGTAGCCGGGTTAGTTACATCCTGCATTAGTGCTAACTGATTATTGTCGGTTAATACCATTAACTGTTGTGCGGTAGAAATCTTTACTAAAGCCGATAAGCAAAAAAATAGAAATAATTTCTTCATAAAATAATGTTTTTGAAATTAATTAAGTGTGTATGCTTATTATTTACGATATTATTTTCCTTTTGGATTGCGTCAGTTCCTATTTTGTAAGAAAAACTTTTTGAAGCTCAATGCATTAGATTCAAACTGCCAATAATAGCAGTTCGAAGGAATGCGGAATGCTTACGAGGTAAGGTTGATAATACTTTTCGGTCTTTAGATAGCAGAATTGCTTTTAATGGCAGATAATTGCCTATTATCTTATTTTTAGAGAATAGTGTATCTAATAATCTATAAAAAATACGTTTAACCAGTATTGTACTATTGTTGGATATACTTTTGGAAATAATTTTTTAAAGACACAATTAAGTAGTGAGAGATCAACCGTTAATTTGACAGGGGAAGCCTTTAATGGTACGGTTTTTGTGGTATTAGTATAGATGACTCATCTGTCAGTTTTAACAGATAAATTAAAAGCAATTGCTTTGAAATGAAAAAAAAGCATTATACTTTTACACCCAATTAGGGGAAAGGACAATTTGAGAGATCAAATATAGACTTTTTTCGAAACAAAAAAAACAGTTTTTTTAGATATGAGACAGCTCAAGATAGCTACCCAGATTACCAACCGCGACTCTCAGGCAGTAGAAAAATACTTGCAGGAGATCAGCCGTATTTCGATGATCACGCCGGAAGAAGAAACCATATTAGCGCAAAAGATCCACATGGGCGACCAGCGTGCTTTGGAAAAATTGGTGAAGGCGAATCTTCGTTTCGTGGTTTCTGTAGCTAAGCAGTATCAGCACCAAGGTTTATCATTGAGTGATTTGATTAATGAAGGGAATTTAGGATTGATTAAAGCCGCACAGAGATTTGATGAGACAAAAGGGTTTAAGTTCATTTCTTATGCCGTTTGGTGGATTCGTCAGAGTATTTTACAGGCATTGGCAGAACAAGGCCGTTTAGTACGTTTACCACAAAACAAAATCGGTACTTATAATAAAGCCAATAAAGCGTATATCGCATTTGAGCAGGAGCATGAGCGCGAGCCAAGCACGGAAGAATTAGCTTCTATCCTGGAAATGAGCGAAACAGAAATCGCCAACATTTTCAGCAGCAACAGCCGCCACACTTCATTGGATGCTCCGGTACACGAAGCAGAAGATGTAGCTATGGGCGATTTGCTGGAAGGTAGCAGCGATACGGATGATGATGTGATGAAAGACTCTCTGAAAGCGGAGATTCAACGCATCCTTAAATCACTAAGCGTTCGCGAAGCAGAGATCATTTCTTCTTACTTCGGCCTGGAAGGCGACAATGGTCCTACCATCGAAGAGATCGGTAAAAAATACGACCTGACTAAAGAGCGTATCCGCCAGATCAAAGAAAGAGCAATCAAACGCCTGCAAAAAGCGCGTTACAGCGGTTCTTTAAAATCTTACTTAGGTTAATTAATCTAAGCAATCATAAAAAAATAAGCACTTCATTTGAAGTGCTTATTTTTTATATCGAAAACCGGGATAAGGCTTAGTAGCCTCTTCCCGATTTCTTTTCCATATAATTTAAGAAAGCCCTGTTGGCTACACGGTTACCCCCTTTGGTTGGGTAGTTGCCGGTAAAATACCAATCACCGGTGTTATTCGGGCAGGATTTATGTAATCCTTCTATAGACTGGTAAATGATTTCCACCTCAGCTTCAATAAAGTCTTGTTTCAACATGGCAGCGATCTTTGCACTGATCTCTACCGGTGTAAACGGCTCATAGAGACGCTTTACGTAGTTTTCCTTCAGCAGGTCTTCATCAGAAGCGTTCTTGATCAGCTCATATACTTCTTCCATTAAAGCTTCTTTACCCTGGTCCTTGATTAAGGCAACGGCAGCCTGGAAGGCAATAAAGTCACCCATACGGCTCATGTCAATACCATAACAGTCCGGGTAACGAATCTGTGGCGCGGAAGAAACCACTACAATCTTTTTGGGTTTCAGCCGGTCCAGCATCGTGATAATGCTTTCTCTTAAAGTTGTACCCCTCACGATACTATCATCAATCACCACCAGCGTATCTACGTGCGGGCGAACGGTGCCATAAGTAATATCATATACGTGCTGTACCATTTCATCGCGGCTGCTGTCTTCTGTAATAAAGGTTCTCAGCTTCACGTCTTTAATGGCGATCTTTTCGATCTTCACCCTGCGGTGGATGAGTTCACTCATCTCTTCTTCCGTAAGGGTATCCCTGTTTTTGATGATCTTGTCTACCAGTACATCTTTCAGGTACGTTTCCAGTCCTTTAATGAGGCCATAGAAGGCGATCTCAGCAGTATTCGGGATAAAGGAAACAATAGTATTTTTTAGGTCGTAATTGATGGATTTCAGCACGTCATGTGCCAGTTGTTCTCCTAAAGCGATCCGCTCTTTATAGATATCGGCATCCGAACCGCGGCTGAAGTAGATCCTTTCAAAGCTACAGGCCGTTTTTGGTGCTTCTTCCAGTATACGCTCATAACGGAAGGTGCCATCCGGGTCAACGATTACCGCATGACCGGGCGCTAATTCTTTTACATCATCAACCCCTAAGTTAAAAGTGGTCTGGATCGCCGGGCGCTCTGAAGCAACAACGATGATCTCCTCATCCTGGTAGTAATAGGCAGGACGGATACCATTCTTATCTCTCAAAACAAAGCTGGAGCCATTACCTACTAAGCCGCCGCAAACAAAGCCGCCGTCGAAGGTAGAAGCCGCTTGTTTCAATACTTTCACCATATCCGGGTTCTCCGGGCTCAAGGCTTCTTCTTTACATAAATAGTGATGCACGGTTTCAATCATGGCACCAAGGTCACTGTCCCGCATTTGCGGACTTGGCGTAGCGCCTACTCTTGAAAAAAGTTCGTCGGTATTGACCAGGTTGAAGTTGCCCGCCATGGTCAGGTTACGTGCCGGGTTGATATCCGGCATTACAAAAGGATGGCAGAATGCCGCTTCATTTTTGCCTTGAGTACCATATCTCAGGTGTCCCAGCATGATCTCCCCCATAAAGCGCAGGTAGCCTTTCAGCAGTCCCGGGTGGGTTTTCAGGTCAGGGTAAAGCTTTTCCAGCTCCTCCACTTCCTGGTTTACATTTTTGAAAATTTCTTTGATCGCTCCTGATCCCGGGATTCTTAAACGATGCACATAGGGATGACCCGGCTCCACGTTTAATTTCAAAGTAGCGATACCGGCTCCGTCCTGGCCCCTGTTGTGTTGTTTTTCCATCAACAGGTACAATTTGTTCAGGCCGTAAAAGGCAGTACCATATTTTCTGTAATAATAAGAGATTGGCTTGCGTAATCTTACGTAAGCAAGACCACATTCGTGAAGAATAGCATCTGACATAAGGCTGCAAAGTTACAATAATTTAGTATCCGCAAAAAATCATAAATACTTAATTTATGTATTGTTTATGGGGCAATAATCATTAGCTATTTTATAGTAATATGGGGAAATATTGTGGTGATTGTGGCAGCTTGGGATATTAGCCTAAAAAAGGCAGGAATCATACGAAAACGACCCCTACCCTCTTTAAACTAAAAACAAAACAAAAAAATATAAATGCAATTTAAGACAAAAAATTAATTCAACCAACAGCTTTGTTCCACAAATTGAGGAAAATCTCTACAATCCTTGCCCCGATTGGGTAAAATGAAATGTTAATTAATAAAAGTTACTTAAAGTCCTGGTACTTTTTGAGGTGAAATTCCATTTCCCGGAACACTTTATCTTTTAATTCTTTTACATTTCCTTTATATTCAGCAGGATTTATTTCGGGTAAAAATACCACGCGATTTTTTCCAGGCCTAAAGGACCAGAACCGGTCATAGTGCCATAACTTATTAGTATCTAAAAATAACAAAGGTAGAATCGGTGTATCTGTTTGTATTGCTATCTTAAAAGCGCCATCATAAAAGTCATTCAATAATTTATCAGACTTATTAAATCTTCCCTCCGGAAAGATCAATATACTGCTGCCTTCGTCCAGGGTATGGCGCAGCACTTTTACCCCATCCGATTTGCTCTGGAGATTGGCACGATCGATAATAACGGCCAGATGCTTGTACAGGTAGCCAAACAAAGGGATTTTTGAATATTCGTAAGTGGCCAGGGGTCTTACAAAGAAAGGGATCGCGCGGAAAATGACCGGTGTGTCGAGGTACGAAATATGATTGGCTACCACGATATAATTCCTGCCTTTTACGGGACGGGCTTCATAAATATTTTTATTGAAAATGCCCACCAGGTTAAACCAGATATAGGCCCAGATGCGTACCACGACCCAGCTTGCTCTGCGGCCCGGGTTGCCAAACAGGCTGAATAGTAATACAAAAGGTAAAACCACCAAAAAGAGGGCAACAAAAAGGATCAGGGCATAAATGACGTAGAGGTATCTCATGCGTTCAATCGGGTTTTATTTGACGGGTAAAAATATTGATTTGCACTAAAAAATAAGGTATAAAGATGTGTAAATCTTTATACCTTATTTTTTGTTTAACTTATATAGTTTCAATTACATACCCGGTAACCAGCTTCTGCCTGCGCCCACTTCGCGGAACGGCCAAGGAATACTGGCGATGATGACCACTAACGCGATCAGGTACATCCAGAATGATTTTTTGTATTTCTTTTGATCGGTCAGTGCTGCTTTCTTGGTAGCTGCATAACCAATGTGTACCAGTACTAAAGCGATCAGCATGCCAATAAGGTGCTCAACCGCAAAGAAACGGGTAATGCTGTTTTTCATGGTTTCTCCCATGCCTAAGCTCTTAATACTATTCAAGCCGAAACCGCCGGTAAAGTACAGGATCAATCCTACCAGTAGCTGCACATCCATGCTGATCATAAAAAATAATCCCGGTTTCTGATCTCCTTTGGTGAAGGCTTTATTACCACCCATACCGGACATGGATTTAAAGATCGCCCAAAGTGCAAAGAACAGTACCAGGTAGCGTAAGACGCTGTGTAAATGAAGCATTCCAGTTGTCATGATCGTGTAATTTTTTGCGCAAAGATAAGGCAAAAGCTTCAAGCTTTACCAATTAAAAATCAGCGCCGAAGCTGAACCGGATCCCCCATGGCGCAGCCAGGGCAAGATCGTTATAGGTAAAGCGTTTGACGAAATCGATCCTTAATACTTTCAATACATTTTCAACACCAATAGAGGCTTCAATATAAGGTTCCCGGCCAAAAGAATTGACAATACTTTCTCCCCTGTCATTGACAGGAAATTGTAATAAATCCGGGTTGTATTGCGGTAAATTATTCCGCCTGATATCACCATACAATACTTTAAAGCTGGCTACCTCGCGCAGGTACATTTTTTTGACCAGCGGTATGCGGCTGAGCAGGAAGCCTTTCATGTGATAGTCTATGGTCAGCCCTACATAGCGGTCCGAAGCGAATTCCATAAAGTTCATCAGGTTGTAAGAGCCGATGCTGTACCGGTAACTCTGGTTGGCCTGTGGGATAAACAGGTATGGGTAAGGTACATCGCCCAGCAGGTAGCCGCCGGTCAGGAATACATAGGCCTGGCCAAATGGCGGGAAGAAAAAGCGTTTTTCGATCCTGGCTTCCAGTTTTTGATAGTCGATCACATTGTCGGAATACCCTTCATTAAACCCTGCTGTGAGTTTCAGGTTGAAGACCCAGGCCTGGTTTTCCAGGTAAGATCTTTGGCGCCTGTTCTGTATAAATTTCTCTCCGGGTGAATAGCGCCAGTTCAGGCTGAATTCATTGGTGGACAGGTTCCGGATGGTGTCTTGGGAGCCATCGGCACGTTGAAAATATAAACTACCTGCTGCTTCCTGTTGCCAATTGTTATAGCCGAAATTAAAGGTCATCCGGTTCTGGAATTCTTTAGTATAGAGGACGGTAAATAAACGGTTATACAGGTAACGGTTATTATCACCCCTGCGGATCAGGTCTACCGGCTTTTCCGCGGTTACGAAGCCCAGCTGTTGCCCGGGAGAGCGTACATCATATTGATAGCTCAGGCTCAGGTTATGCCTTGGAAAACCAAAAGCATATTTCCCGTTTAGTGCTACGGTTCCACCTAAATAGTATTTCAGGCGTTTATCTCTTAAGCCATAGCTGGCATAGCCCTGCAGGAATAAATTAGGTATGGTCGTGATATTAGTACGGCCCCCCGCCCTGAATTTAACCCCTTCTATAGGATTGTAAGAAACCACATCATAAATGCTTCCGAACTCGATATATTTAGTAGGTACATGGCCCGTCGCAAGGATATACATGGTCTTCATCATGTTCTTATACATGCGGGTTTCCCTTAAAGAATCAATGTTTCTATACGCCTTCAATTCCGTATAGCTCAGCGGGAAAGGCCGTTCTTCTTCCCAGAACTGGTCTGGTTTATCATATAAAGTATCCGCGGCATCTGTGGTTTGCTGCTTGACGGTAAAGACAGTGTCAGGAATGACGGGGTTCGCCTGGTAATTGCTTTTGTCTACATAACGTACACCGACTACCCCTCTTTTGGAATTAAACAAACCGAAATTGACTAAATAATTACTGCTGGTCTGCCAGTATTTACCATTTTCCTGGCGCGTAAAGCCCAGGTTGATGTCCAGGCCGCTGGTCCAGTTCAGCGGGGTTTTCTTCGGCACCTTCATGTTAACTTTTGTCACGGCATAATCCGGTCCTAGGGTCACAAAGATGCGGCCTTCAAATAAGAAATCATTGGTATTGCGGGGCTCAAATCTTAGCTGAACGATTTGCTGGCCATCGATGACATTGGTATCTACAATAAAGAATTTATAGAAGGTAGGCGCTGCCGGGGCAATCGGGCTGAGGAAGAAGTTATTCAGCACCCGGATCTTATCATCATAAATATCGATCTGGTCGTAAAGACGGTCCAGGAAGGAGCTTATATTCCGGCTTTCGATCAGCCGGCTGTCAAAACGGATGCGTTTTTCTGAAGTCAGCTGGCGGCCTTCTTTCTGGTTCGCCTTGCTGTAATAATGGTCGGCAAGGGTTTCCGTGACATACATCGGTACCAGCTTGCGTTTGGGGATCATAGTAGTATCCTCGTTTTCAAAAATGACGCGTAACTTTTTGAAGAAAAAATTACGGGTAATTATGCGGGGGACATTACTGATGTACAGGACCATTTTATCATAAACCTCGTATTTGGCGTCTTCTCCCGAAATCATTTTGTTCTGGGCTTTGCGGTCGATGACCTTCCGCATCAGGGCCACAGCAGGATTGTTTTTGTTGCGGTACCTTTTCTTGCGGCCATAGACAGTTACGCCATCCAGGTCTCCCGGAAGTGGCTCAAGATAAATAGTGTCAGGGGGCGCTTGGCCGATACTACTGACCAAGGTATCTTTTACATAAAAGCCCAGTGCATCCAGTACGATAGTCTGGCGATCTCCGTCAAACAAAACTTCAAAATAACCAGTACTGTCGCTGACGGTACCGTCCTCTGTTTCTTTCATGTAGATTGTGGTGATATCCACTGGCTCCCTGGTCTTCGCATTCAGGATATAGGCTGCAAAGCGCCCCTGAACGCCGGCAAACTGACTGGTATCGTTGCTGTTCGTGCTCAGCCGGTCTACATGGTCAATATCTTTACCTTTGAGCTCTTTATCTTTTACATATTTCTGGACCTCCTGGGTAAGTAAAATGGTCAGGGCATATTCATTACTATCGGAAAGCTGCACACTCTGGGGGGCATAATCATTCGTAAGGATCAGTAATTGTTTTGCTTTTTCTTTGTTGACTGCGATAAAGGCACCGAGACTATCGGTATAAGTGGTATCCTTGCCTATAATGATAATGGCACGCTCTATAGGCATACGGTCGGTTTCATCCAATACCTTACCCATGACCACGGTCTGTGCCTGTAGGGTATGCTGGCCGGCTGCGATAAGCAGTAATAGCAGGGTTATTTTAAGTATTAGTCTATAATTCAAGGTTAATTCGCTAAGGTTTTTTTCCGGACCTGTGGCATCCCGATCTTCTTCAAAAATAGTGTTGCAAACAAATAGCCCATCAGGCTGCCCATAATTGCCCCGGCGGTAACGTCTACCGGGAAATGTACCCCGACATATACCTGCCCGTAAGCTATGGTAAAGGCCCAAAGCCAGAGCATATAGACCATTTTTCCCCAATAGGGTTTAAGCGTAAAAATTAAAAAGGTGGCAATACAGAAATGATTAACAGCATGAGAAGACATGAAACTGAAACTATCCCTGCAATATCCCAGCAAACTTCGTACCAGATGGGCGATTTCCGGGTCGTTGCAGGGTCGCGGCCTGGCTACCCAGGGTTTGATCAGGCTGCTGCTGATCTGGTCGCTGATGGCCATCATTAATCCTATAGTGAGTAACCACGGCCAGATACGGCCACCGAATTTATATACTGCCCAACCTACAATGAGTACATAAAGAAAGATCCATGTTTTGGCATCGCGCCAGTAAGGCAGGATTGCGTCCAGGAATGGGCTGGTCCATTCTGTATTGATTTTTAAAAAAAGAGCTTTATCTAAAGCAATAATCGTTTCTAACATGTCTACACTTCTAGGCAGAACAAAAAAACGAAAAAATAATGATAATTAGTAAGGTATCGGGTTTTGAGATGCCGGATCGTTTGCCCCCTCAGTGCCTGCAGGACGCTGACCTTGTGAAATCTCCGCTTTATCTACAATATACTGGCCCGGTTCCTGGTTTTTAGCATTGTAGTTTTCACCTCTCCAGGGCAAGTTCTTTTTATATCTTATAAAGTGGAGCGTCAGGTTTTGGCCGGCATTCTTTTCAATAAAACTGGCTACCTGCGGATCTTCTACGCTGAAGTAAAAGTACTGGGCCTGGAATCCTGCAGTGACTCTGCCGAAACCACCGCCTAATAATTCCCCTTCGTAGGTTTTAAATACATCACCTTTCCTGGAAAATTTCTGGACCACCCCTTCCCGGACGCCGTCATCATAGATTTTCATATAATTCCAATAAACATATACACCGACACTCAGGATCAGCAATAATGCAAAAAGGCCTATTATTTTTCTCATACGAAAGAATGTTTTTTTAGTGTACTGCTCTTCCTTTCCAGTTGTAAGTACCAAATTTCCCCAGGAATCCCGCGGAAATAATGTACAATATATGTAAAGGTTGTAAAATTATCAAATAAAACAACTCATTTCGTTTGTTAAAAAAAATTGACAAAGGGATAACGAAGGCCAATTCGGCAATTAATTTTGATAAGAATATATATAATAACGATTTTAATGCAATCCCGCTGAAGCAGGCACTAATGCCCAGGACTAAAAAATTAAGGTTAAAAAGGTAAACCAGCATTAAGACCAGGGTTAGCTTTACCTGCGGATAGCTATCAGCTTTGGAAGCCCAGCGGATCCTTTGGTTTAAAAAAGAGGACCAGTCTGGTTGTACCGGCGTGGCGACAATCGCGTTTTTATCAAACAGGAAATCAATGCCATCAGGATACTGTTGCTGAATCTTTTGCATCAGCATCATATCGTCCCCGGAAGCTTTCTGATCGATGCCTTTATAACCTCCTACCGTTTCAAATGCTTTTTTTGCAAATAAGAAATTGGCGCCATTGCTCATATTACCCAGCCCAAGCCGGTTGGAAGCTATGGTAATGCCCTGCATGGTCATAAAATCGATACTCTGGAAATAATAGAGCCAGTTTTTTAGATTGTTATGAGGAATGAAATTTACCGGGGCGGCAAGGCATTGTATATTTCCGGAGGTATTGAGCTTATCTGAATAGGATTGCAACCAGTTTTCCGGTACGATACAATCCGCATCTGTAGTAATAATATAGGTACCTTTCGCTTTACTGATCCCGATTTCCAGTGCCTTCTTTTTAAAAGCGTTCAAGCGTTCTTCCTTATTGATATGATCGGACAGTCGGATTACCTGAAGGTTGTTGCCGGAAAGCTTTGATGCAATGTTGTAAGTGTCATCTTCAGAGAAATCGTCGATCAGGATAATTTCAAACCGGTCTGCCGGATAGCTATTATTTAAAATACTATTCAGGCATGGTTCAATGTTCGTGGCTTCATTGCGTGCCGGGATGATGATCGAAAAAAAAGGTTGTTCTTTTGGTTTTGACACAGGGCTGTTGCGCTTCGGCTTAAAATAACCGTAGCTATAAGCTACCATTAATAAGACATAGGCAGCGGTCAGGGCATAAGCAAACCAGAGATAAACCGTCATTTATTGCCTGGGATTAAATATAGCTTCGGAAAGCTGCATCAAAGTACTTGTGTTTTTGAGTTCGGCCTCCGGTAACAACTGTACAGAAGTGAAATCTTGTTTTTTTGCAAATTTAAAGGCATCTTTTTTCAGTACCAGTGCCATCTCGGGACAATAGATATGTACTTCCAGTTTATTTTTCTTTACATTCCACCTTACTTTCTGAATTTCAGGCACGAGTTTATAGTGCAGCGGGTACACCTGTTGCCAGGTATTTCTTATGGTTTCGTCTTTGATGTAATCTGTTAGCGGGGCAAGCCATTCTTTTTTCAGGATGCCCCAGTTTACGAGGCCTTTTAATTTTTGTTCGGCTTTATCCGGTTGCGCAATGGCTGCTTTTATTTTGCCTTTAGCCAGGAAGTGCCTGGTAGCGGCAGATTGCCAGGAATTTCTCCTAAGCCCGTCCGGGGCAAATAACACCACTTTTTCGATCCATTCACTTCTTTGCTCGATCAGGCTTAAGGCATATAAAGCACCGAAACCTATGGCCAGCAGGTCAAATTTTTCTACTTTAAATTCCAGTTTGAAGCGCTCTATTATGGTTACCAGGGCAAGCTTATCAATCTGCTTCTGTTGCCACACGGAATGACCCAGCCCGGGAATTTCGATCGCGATCAAGGTATATTTATGACCAAGCTCCTGCTCCAGGGGTAGAAATACATCGGCATGCTGCCCGAAATCATGGAAGGCGAAGAGCAATTGATTGCCCCGCCCCATCCTGTTTACCTTTAATGTACTGTCCTCGTATTTTAAAATACCCGTTTGCATGACGATCCCAAAATGTAATTGCGGGCAAAGATAATTATATCCTTTGATAAGCTTTGGCGAATTGCTGCTTTTGGGTTTAATTAGGAGGAGAAATAATCTTATATTTGCACAAATTTTTTAAAACATGGCTTTACAGGCAGGCATTGTCGGATTACCCAATGTAGGTAAATCAACTTTATTTAACGCAGTAAGCAACAGTGCGAAGGCACAGGCTTCTAACTATAGATTCTGTACTATTGAACCGAACGTGGGATTGGTAGATGTACCTGATGAGCGCCTGGATGCATTGGCCAAGATCGTGCAACCGGAACGTATTTTACCTACGGCCATTGAGTTTGTAGATATCGCGGGTTTAGTAAAAGGAGCTTCTAAAGGAGAAGGCTTGGGCAACAAGTTTTTAGGTAACATTCGTGAAGTAGATGCGATCATTCATGTGGTACGTTGCTTTGAAGATGAAAATATATTGAGGGAAGAAGGGGTGATCAACCCGGTAAGTGATAAAGAGATCATTGATACCGAATTGCAACTGGCGGATCTTGCCAGCGTGGAAAAAAAGATTGCCAGAGTAGAAAAAATGGCCAAAAGCGATCCGAAAATGAAAGCCGCGCTGGATGTCTTAGTAAAATGTAAGGCGCACCTGGAGCAAGGTAAGAACGTGCGTGGTTTAGGCCTGGAAGGCGAAGATAAAGAAGCGATCGCGGATATCTTTTTGCTGACGGCCAAACCTGTTTTATATGTTGCGAATGTGGAAGAGGCTTCTATGCACACCGGTAACCAATATTCTGAAGCTTTGAAAAAGGTTGCAGAGGAAGAAGGTGCACAAATCATCATCATGTGTAACAATATCGAGGCTCAGATCTCTGAAATGGAAGATCCGGACGATAAAGCTTTGTTCCTGGAAGAGTATAATCTTGCTGAGCCGGGCTTGAATCGTTTGATCCGTGCCGCTTATAACTTATTGGACCTGATCACTTATTTTACCGCAGGGGTACAAGAGGTACGTGCCTGGACGATCAATAAGGGCTGGAAAGCGCCACAGGCTGCCGGTGTGATCCATACAGACTTTGAAAAAGGATTTATTAAGGCCGAGGTGATCGGTTATAATGACTATATCGAATTAGGTGGCGAGCCGGGGGCTAAAGAAAAAGGTAAATTACGTATCGAGGGTAAAGAATACACGGTAGCGGATGGGGACGTAATGCACTTCCGTTTTAATGTGTAAGTATTGTATTAATATAATATCACTTATTTTGCCCGGTGCTTAACTCAATAAGTCCGGGCATTTTTTTGACCGATCCATTACAGTATAAGCTCTTGATTGATTATTGGAAATATTAAATTTATGTATAAGTTTATTTGTCTTCTGCTACTGTTTAGTTGGTCTGCGTTTTCGGGAAAAGCGCAAAAAATATTCTTCTTCCAGGATGTGAACAGCGGGCGGTATGGGCTTAAAGATCAGCAGTGGAAGACCATTTTACCAGCGGAGTACCGCGAAATTTTTTATCAGGGTCAATATTTGGTGGTATGTAAAGAAAATCGTCAATGTGGCTTAAAGGATATGGCTGCCAACGCCATACTTACTTGTGAATATGCCGGGATAAGAAGTTGGGGTAAAGATACTTTTCTGCTGTCTCACAATGAGCGGTATGGGTTGATTTATATAAACAATAATAAGATAGATACGTTGCTGGAATTTAAATATCTGCTGGCAGAAATGCACCCGGATTATCTTATCCTGCATGATGGTTATAAAAGTGGTGTGATCAATAAAAGGCTGGATACCGTCTTACCATTTGTATATGAGGCCATAAATATACCCTATGATAACTATCCGTTTAGCGAAGAAAAGGATTATTCAAAACTGTATGTGCATAAAAATGGTAAACAGGGATTAATAGATATTCATAATAAGATCATTGTCCCGCTGGAATATGATATGGTAATGCGTGTTTCGAATGACCGTTATATAGCCCGATCTTTTAAGGAAAAACTTAATAAAGTTTACAGTGAACAAGGCCAGGAAATTTCTATTCCAACATTTTCAGACATTGTTTATTGTCGTCCGGAGGCCATCATAGCAAGTGACAGTAATGGGCTTTATGGCATTGTCGATCAGACAGGCAAAGAAATTGTACCTTTTAAATACAAATGGATACAATGTGAAAGAAATGGTTTCTGGCTGGCACAGCGTGAAAATGGCTTGTGGGGAGGCATTGACCTGGATGAAAAAGTAATCTTGCCTTTCCGTTTTAAAATAGAACCATTATTTGCTTACGGTTATGCTGCGGTGATGGATGATCAGAGAAAGTGGTCGGTTATTGACAAAACAGGAAAGCCCATTCATGCAGGTCAATATGATAATGCGGAATTCTACAGTAAAGGTATTTTTAAAATATGGGAAAAGAATAAAATGGGTTACCTGGATAGTGCCGGTCTTTTACTTCTGCCACCTAGGTATGATTATGCTTCCCCTATTAATCAAAATTATTGTGTAGTCAGGCAGGCAGGTAAATATGGTATCCGAAAAATAAATACGGATGAAACGGAAAATCTTCAATATGATTATATGGACCATGATGACTTTTTAAGAGCCAGGGATCGTAAAGGGGATTTGCTGCTCGTCAAAAAGAACAATAAATATGGTTACATCAATTTAGAAGGAGAGGTCATCATCCCGATTCAATATGAAAAAGCACTCACCTTCAAGGAGGGTTATGCCAGCGTATTATTGAATGGTGAAAAACTGATCATCGATAAGAGTGGAAAAGTAATCGCTGCTCAGTAAGTTGCGTTTAATGGATAAATTGTAGCTCATTTGATATAGTTCGTGCACAATTATTTCAAAGTAAAATCAATAGTCAAACCGTATTTCAATATAATTATTTCTTATGACAAAAACATGACTATTTGGCTCGAATATTTTTTTTAATCTTCTTTATTAACTAAATTTGCAAGCCTCGGGAGCAGCAGCTCCGACCATATTCTAATTTATTATTCTTAACCATGGCATTAAATTTATTTAGAAAAATGTATGCTGAAATACCTGCCGGTAAAGAAAGGGCAAGCAGGTTTTCAGGTTCTCCTCCTCCATTGAGCAAAGTAAGTCTCAGTATACATTAGCCGCCACTCGGGCATCAGAATGAAAATTATTATAATAACACGCAGGAAAATGATTGCAAAACCTGCCCTCAATTAGTCAAAAGAAATTATGAACATATATCAGGATTACATCAAGGAGATTGAAGAACGTAAAGCACAGGGACTTCATCCGAAACCGATCGACGGTGCCGAATTGTTAAGCGAAATTATCGCACAAATTAAAGATACCGCAAATGCGCATCGTGAAGATTCGCTTCAATTCTTTATTTATAACACTTTGCCAGGGACAACGAGCGCTGCCGGTGTGAAAGCTAAGTTCTTAAAAGAAATCATCCTCGGTGAATCCTTAGTAGCAGAAATTACGCCTGCTTTTGCGTTTGAATTGTTATCCCACATGAAAGGCGGTCCTTCGATAGAAGTATTGTTAGACCTGGCTTTGGGAGCAGATATTACCATTGCTAAAGCTGCGGCTGAAGTATTGAAAACCCAGGTATACCTTTATGATGCCGACACGGATCGTTTAAGAGAAGCCTTCAAAAATGAAAACCCGATCGCAAGAGATATACTGGAAAGCTATGCGAAAGCAGAGTTCTTCACGAAATTACCGGAAGTTCCTGAAGAGATCCAGATCGTTACATTTATTGCCGGTGAAGGTGATATTTCTACGGATTTATTGTCTCCGGGTAACCAGGCACACTCCCGCTCTGATCGTGAACTGCACGGCTTATGTATGATCACGCCACAGGCGCAATTAGAAATCAAAGGCCTGCAGGAGCAGCATCCGGATAAAAGCGTCATGCTGATCGCAGAGAAAGGTACTATGGGTGTAGGTTCTTCCCGGATGTCCGGTGTAAATAACGTTGCCCTTTGGACCGGCAGACAAGCCAGTAAATATGTACCTTTTGTCAACATCGCACCGATCGTAGGTGGTACTAATGGTATCTCCCCGATCTTCTTAACTACGGTAGACGTAACCGGTGGTATCGGTATCGATCTGAAAAACTGGGTGAAGAAAACAGATGAAGCAGGTAATGTAGTGCGTAACGAAAATGGTGATCCGGTATTGGAAGAAGTATACTCTGTTGCTACAGGGACCGTACTTACGATCAATACAAAAACCAAGAAGTTATATAATGGCGAACAAGAGCTGATCGATATCGCGAAAGCTTTAACGCCACAGAAAAAAGAATTTATCCGTGCAGGTGGTTCTTACGCCATCGTATTTGGTAAGAAAATCCAGACGATTGCTGCCAATATCTTAGGTATTGAGGCGACCCCGGTATTTGCCCCTTCTAAAGAGATCTCTAATGAAGGACAAGGACTGACTGCTGTAGAAAAAATATTTAACAGGAATGCAGTAGGTATTGCTCAGGGCACGGTATTGCATGCTGGCTCTGATGTACGCGTAGAAGTAAATATCGTAGGCTCCCAGGATACTACCGGTCTGATGACCGCTCAGGAACTGGAATCTATGGCCGCTACCGTTATTTCCCCTATCGTTGATGGTGCTTACCAATCCGGTTGTCACACAGCTTCTGTATGGGATAAAAAAGCGCAGGCCAATATTCCTAAACTGATGAAGTTTATGAATGATTTCGGGGTGATCACGGCACGTGACCCTAAAGGTGAATATCATTCCATGACGGATGTAATCCACAAAGTATTAAATGATATCACGATCGACGAATGGGCGATCATCATTGGTGGTGACTCTCACACCAGGATGTCTAAAGGGGTAGCTTTCGGTGCGGATTCCGGTACGGTTGCCTTAGCTTTAGCGACCGGTGAGGCTTCAATGCCAATCCCTGAATCGGTAAAAGTAACCTTCAAGGGTGAAATGAAAGAGCACATGGACTTCCGTGATGTCGTACATGCTACACAATTACAGATGTTGCAGCAATTTGATGGAGAGAATGTATTCCAGGGAAGAATTATCGAAGTACACATTGGTACTTTGCTGGCCGACCAGGCCTTTACGTTTACCGACTGGACTGCCGAGATGAAGGCAAAAGCATCTATTTGTATTTCACAGGATGATACCCTTATCGAATCCCTGGAAATCGCTAAAGGTCGTATCCAGATTATGATCGATAAAGGTATGGACAACAGCAGACAAGTACTGCAAGGATTGATCAATAAAGCAGATAAGCGGATCACGGAAATTAAGTCGGGTGAAAAACCAGCCCTGATGCCGGATGCGAACGCGAAATATTACGCAGAAGTAGTAGTGGACCTGGACGTGATCGATCAACCGATGATCGCTGATCCGGATGTAAATAATATTGATGTATCTAAAAGATATACCCACGATACCATCCGCGAACTGTCTTACTATGCAGGCGACAAAAAAGTGGATCTTGGTTTCGTAGGTTCTTGTATGGTGCATAAAGGCGATTTGAAAATTGTTGCTCAAATGTTGAAAAATTTAGAGCAACAGCAAGGTGAGGTTAAATTCCATGCGCCTCTGGTTGTAGCCGCACCAACCTATAATATTATCGACGAACTGAAAGAAGAAGGTGATTGGGATATGTTACAGAAATATTCCGGTTTCGAGTTCAATGATTTATTACCTAAGAATGTCGCCCGTACCGAATATGAAAATATTATGTACTTAGAGCGCCCGGGCTGTAACCTGTGTATGGGTAACCAGGAAAAAGCTGCGAAAGGTGATACCGTACTGGCTACTTCTACCCGCCTGTTCCAGGGTCGTGTAGTGGAAGATTCTGATCGTAAAAAAGGAGAATCTTTATTGGCTTCTACCCCGGTTGTGGTACTTTCTGCGATCTTAGGAAGAATCCCGAATATTGAAGAGTACAAAGCAGCGGTACAGGGCATCAACTTAACCAAGTTTGCTCCTGTTTCCACGAACTAATATTTCTTTTGACTAGTCCTGAAAAAGCGATACAGGATTAATAATAAATAAAGTTATATCATTAAACAGTAGTAGCGATTATGCTGCTACTGTTTTTTAGTTTGTAGGTTTTCATTTTTACAATACATTG
>PJTQ01000108.1_pt1 | contig 136872 bp, 119 predicted proteins | sample 1512231 | NCBI WGS metagenome assembly PJTQ01 (sample SAMN08177688, study PRJNA422409) | Soil metagenome, whole genome shotgun sequencing project. | isolation source: Soil (3) enriched on wood chips | place: USA: Madison | collected 2015-01-15 | reverse complement strand
CCCGACGACCCAGCACCTACTCCGGCCTCACCACCCGCAAGCCGGAGCAACCCCCGCCTCACTCCCACGCCCCGCCACGACCCAGCGCTCGCTCCGGCCTCACCTCGTCGAAGCCTGAGCAACCCCTGCTTCGTCGCCCACCCTCCCGACCCAGCACCTGCTCCGGCCCCACCACCCGGAAGCCGGAGCAACCCCCGCCTCACTCCCACGCCCCGCCACGACCCAGCGCTCGCTCCGGCCTCACCTCGTCGGAGCCTGAGCGAGTGCTGGGTCGCGGGAGGAGCGTGGCGGGGGTGGAGGGAGGAGAGAATGGGGGTGTGACTGATGGGCGACTTCCTCGGGTGCGGGCATCGGAGCTGCGTGGACGGGGGTGGCTCAACACCGGCGGGCGCGACATCACGCTCGCGGACCTGCGCGGCAAGGTCGTCGTCCTCGACTTCTGGACCTTCTGCTGCATCAACTGCCTCCACGTGCTCGACGAGATGCGCGAGCTCGAGGCGGAGTTCTCGGACGTGCTCGTCGTGATCGGCGTGCACTCCCCGAAGTTCGTGCACGAGGCGGACCCCGACGCGCTCGTGGCGGCGGTCGATCGCTACGAGGTCCACCACCCCGTCCTCGACGACCCGCAGCTCGTCACGTGGCAGGCGTACACGGCGCGCGCCTGGCCGACGCTCGTCGTGATCGACCCCGAGGGGTACGTCGTGGCGCAGATGGCAGGCGAGGGGCACCGGCACAACCTCGAGGTCCTGGTGCGCGAGCTCGTCGCGGAGCACGACGCGAAGGGCACGCTGCACCGCGGCTCGGGCCCGTACGTGCCGCCGCGCGCGACCCCCGGGACGCTGCGGTTCCCGGCGAAGGCCGTCGCTCTGCCGAACGGCAACCTTCTCGTCGCCGACGCCGGGCACCACAGCCTGGCCGAGCTCGCGCCGGACGGCCAGACGCTGGTCCGCCGGATCGGCTCGGGCGAGCGTGGCCTCGCCGACGGCGGTCCCGACGACGCGCGGTTCAGCGAGCCCAACGGCCTGTGCCTCGTGCCCGACGAGCTGCGTCCCTGGCTCGAGTACGACGTCCTCGTCGCGGACACCGTCAACCACGCTCTGCGCGGGGTCCGGCTGAGCGACGGCGCCGTGACCACGGTCGCCGGCACCGGTGAGCAGCTCATGGTCGGTGCGTCGGACAACGTGTCCGCCGCGTTCGGGGGCGGCACCGGTGCGGGCTTCGCCGGTCCGGCGCAGGGCGTGCGGCTCTCGTCGCCGTGGGACGTCGCGTGGTCGCAGCGGTGGGGCGCGTTCATCGTCGCGATGGCCGGCAACCACACGCTGTGGGCGTTCGACGACAAGGAGGGCTCGATCGCGCACGTCGGCGGGACCATGAACGAGGGGCTGCTCGACGGGCCGCTGCGCGACGCGTGGTTCGCGCAGCCGTCGGGGCTGGCCGTGGGGCCTGACGGGCGGATCTGGCTCGCGGACTCCGAGACGTCCGCGCTGCGCGTGGTCACGCCGACGCCTGCGGGCGAGGGTTCCGTGGACACCGTCGTCGGCGCCGGGCTGTTCGAGTTCGGGCACCGCGACGGACCGGCCGACGAGGCGCGCCTGCAGCACCCGCTCGGCGTCGCGGTGCTCCCCGACGGCTCGGTCGCGGTCGCGGACACCTACAACGGTGCGGTCCGCCGCTACGTGCCGGCCGGCCCCGAGGGCACCGGCACGCCGGTGGGCGAGGTCACGACGATCGCGACGGACCTGGCCGAGCCGAGCGGGCTCGTCGTGCTGGGCACCGGAGCCGACGCGACGCTGCTCGTCGTCGAGTCCGCCGCCCACCGGGTCACGCGGATCCCGCTCGCCGGCATCGTCGCTGCGGCCGTCGACGGGGGCGTGCACCGCACGCAGCGACCCGTCACGGACCTCGCGCACCGGGTGCGGCTCGACGTCGTGTTCACGCCCGCGAAGGGACAGAAGTACGACGACCGGTTCGGCCCCTCGACGCGGCTGCAGGTCTCGTCGACCCCGCCGGGGCTGCTCCTCGCGGGGGCCGGCGACGACGTCGCGTTCGACCGTGAGCTCGTGCTCGACCCCGCGGTCGGCGAGGGCGTGCTGCACGTGACCGCGCACGCCGCGTCGTGCGACGACGACCCCGCGGTCGAGTACCCGGCGTGCCACCTCAACGCGCAGGACTGGGGCGTCCCGGTCCGCGTGACCGCGTCGGGCGACACCGCCCTGACGCTCCCGCTGCACGGCTGACCGGGACGGCGTCAGCGGGGCGCCGGCGTCAGGACGCGCCCTCGATCGCGACCGCAGCCAGGGCGTGCAGCGCCGTCGTGACCGCGGGGCCCTGCGCGGCGTGCGGCGAGGCGCCGATCTCGACCAGCCACGCGCCGTGCACCACCTGCGTGACGAGCTGCTCGTGGTCGCCGTCCGCCGGGCTGCCACCGCGCGCCACCGCCGAGGCCGTGCCGTCGCGCTGCATGAGCACCGCCCACGCCGACCCGCCGAGCGTCTCGGTGGTCGCCGCCGCGAGCGCGCACAGCCGAGGCACCACCCCCGACTGCGCCGCGGTGATCGCCGCCGCACCGGCCACCACGACGCGCTCGGCGGTGACCGCGGGGTCCGCGATCGGCACCGCGGACTGCCGGGCACGCGCGCGGGCGCGCTTCACGCGGTACTGCGCGATGTCGGCGCGGCGGAACAGGTGCCGCGCGGAGATCTCGCCGGTGATCGCCGTCGAGGCCAGGCCGTAGGAGATCGCCGCGCCGTGCGGCAGGGGGAAGTCGAGCGTGGTCGAGAGCATGACCTCGGCGACCTCGGCGCGGTGCTGGCCGACCGTCACGAGGCAGAACTCGTCGCCGCCCAGGCGCGCCGCCGTGCTGCCGGGCAGCCGCTCGACCGCGCGGCGCATCACGTCCGCGACGCTGCGCAGCAGGTCGTCGCCCACGTCGTGGCCGAGCTCGTCGTTGACGCGCTTGAGGCCGTCCACGTCGCACATGACGATGCAGACCTCCTCGCCCGACTCGAGCGCGGCCTCTGCGGCGTTGTCCGCGACGCGGCGGTTGGCCAGGCCGGTCAGCGGGTCGTCGGCGACGAGGTGGCGGATCTGCTCCTCGAGGTCGACGCGTGCGATGGCCCCGGCGACGAGCGCGGCGAGCACCTCGGCGGTGGCGACGTCGTCGGTGGTGAACAGCCCGCCGTCAGGACCGCGCAGCGCGAAGATCTCGCCCCACACCGCACCGTTGACGACGATCGGCGCACCGAGCGAGCTCGCGGCCCCGACCTCGAGCAGCTGCGCGACCTCGACGGGGTCGCCCGCACCCTCGGCACCCGGCTCGGTGGGTTGACCGGTGACGTCCTGCGCGTGCGCGACCCAGCTCTCGCGCTCGCGGATGAGCCGGCGCAGCGCTGGCCGGTCCTCCGCGCGGTAGGTGGTGAGCAGCCGCCACCCGTGGCGCGGGTCGGACGCGGGCTCGTGGTGCAGGACGCGCATGGTCTCGTGCTCGATGCGGCAGGTCGCGGCGAGGCGCGCGCGCAGCATCTCGGCCGCGAGCGCCGCGGCGGTCTGGACGACCTCGTCGAGCGAGCGAGCGCTCTCCAGCCGGTGCGCTGCCAGGGCGAATCCGCGGGCGCCGCTGAGCGCCGCGGCGGCCCGTCGGCCCCCGCGAGCTCCGGCCGTCACCCGTGGCGTCACGGGGACATCATCGCCTGCCGAGGGCACCTGCGGACACCGGCGGACGAGGAATCACTCGTTCCGCACAAATCACCCGCCCGCGCAGGTCAGACGCGCACGATCGACGCGGCTCAGGCGGAGGTGTGCCGCTCGCCGAGCTCGGCGAAGACCGCCTGGTTGAGCCGGAAGGCGACGCGCGCCTCCTCGACGGTCGCCGCGACCTGCTCGTCGTCGAGCGGCAGCTGGTCCAGCCGGTCCCGGTAGACGTCCTTGAACGGCTTGAGCTTGTGGATCTGCGGGAAGTCGTAGAAGCCGACGCCGTCGTCGGGCACGGCGTAGTGCCGCTGCACCATGCGCTTGACGACCTGACCGCCCGAGAGGTCCCCGAGGTAGCGGGTGTACGCGTGCGCCGCGTAGAGCGTCACGTCCGACGAGCACGCGACGAGCCGCTGCGCGTAGTCGAGCGTCGCGGGCAGGTAGGTCACCTGCGCGGACCAGTCGGGGCCGAGCAGGAACGCGAGGTCGCGCTCGATCGCCGGGACGCGCGTCAGCTCGTCGAAGACGAGACCGTGGTCGTCACCCGCGGCGCGCAGCACCGCCCCGGCCCGCTCGAGCGCCGTGTAGATCGCGAGCTGCTGGACGGCGAGCGCGGTGTACGCGTCGCGGTCCAGGCGCCCGGAGACGAGCCCGTCGATGAACTCCATGCCCTCGGCCTGGCTGTGCTGGTCGCGCGTGCCCTCGCGCAGCGACGCGGAGAGCGTCATGCCGGTCGCGGTGGCGACCGTCGGGACGGAAGTCGTGGTCACGGGCGTCTCTCTCGTCGGCGTCAGCACGTTGGTGACGTGTTGTCAGCAAGAGTACGCCACGGAGTAAGGCTTGCCTATCCTACGACCACGATGCGGGCAGAGCGCGGGCGCACGGCGGGCACGGCCCGGGCGCACGACGAGCGCCGCGCAGCTCGTCGGCCGCGCGGCGCTCGTCGCCCCCGTCTCCCGTGGCCGCCTCACGCGGCCCGGACCCTGCACCCAACCGGGTGCCCTCACACGGCCGGCGGCGGCGTCTCCCGGTGCTCGACCACCGCGGTGTGCGACGTGTTCGCACGCTGCGCGTTGATCACGAGCGCCAGGATCAGCATCAGCGCACCGGCGCCCATGCAGATGTAGCCGATCAGCCCCAGGTTGACGCCGTCGATCGCGTCGCTGACCGCGAACGTCAGGATGGCGCCGATCACGAGCAGCGCGATACCTCCACCGATACCCATGCTTGCTCCCTCTCGTCGGTCGGCCGAAGCTCGGCCGGTCTCAGATGGGGGAGTCTTCCCGCAGCCCTCCGCCGGCGCGCGCCAGTCGCCCGGTTCGTCCCGGTATGCCCGGGGTCGGGGGCGCCGGCCGTCACCCGGACGAGCGGCGCCTGCCCCCAGCCCCGCGCTCAGCCCAACGTGTCCGGGTACGCCACCGCGTCGTCGCCCGTGCGACCCAGCACGTGCTCGGCCAGGAACGCCTCCACCACCTGGTACCAGACGATCGCGTGCTGCGGCGTGAGCACCCAGTGGTTCTCGTCGGGGAAGTACAGGAAGCGGTGCGCCGTCCGACCCTCGTCGTCCGCCGGCAGCCCGGACTTGGCCAGCAGCTCGTACCAGAGGCGCAGGCCCTCGCCGATCGGAACCCGGTAGTCCTTGTCGCCGTGCACGACGAGCATCGGCGTCACGATCTGCCCGACGAACCGGTGCGGCGAGCTCTCGAGCGCCATCTCGTCGGTCATCTCGCGCTGCCAGTAGAACGACGCGTCCGTCGTCGGCCCGAACTGGTCGAGCGCCCACAGGCTTGCGTGCGTGACGATCGCGCGGAACCGGTCCGTGTGCCCCGCGACCCAGTTCGCCATGTACCCGCCGAACGACCCGCCCATCGCGGCGGTGCGCGTCTCGTCGACCGCCTCGTGCCGCTCCGCGACGTCCGTGACTGCCATGAGGTCCGTGTACGGCGCCCGGCCCCACGCACCCCACCCGGCCTGCACGAACTCCTGCCCGTAGCCCGTCGACAGCGCCGGGTCCGGCAGCAGCACCGCGTACCCGCGCGCGACCAGCAGCCACGGGTTCCAGCGCCACGACCACGCGTTCCACGACCCGAGCGGCCCGCCGTGGATCCACAGCAGCAGCGGGGCCGGGTGCGCCGCGTCCGCGCCGTCCGGCAGCGCGAGCCACGCGCGCACGAGGCGGCCGTCGGCGACGGTCGTCTCGACCTCCTCGAGCCGGCCCGGCAGCTCGGGCGTCGGGGCCGGCGAGCGCAGCGCGACCGCGGTCGTCGGGAGCACCGTCAGGTCCACCCGCACGGGATGCGCCGGGGCCAGGTACGACGAGCGCAGCGCATACGCCGTGCGGCCGTCCGGGCTCACCTGGACGTCCGAGAACGCCGCGTCGTCGCTGGTCACGCGCGTGACCGTGTCCTCGCCGCCGTCAGTCGCCAGGTCGATCCGGAAGATCGGGGCGCGCCCCTCGTCGTCCGCGACCACGAGCAGTCCCGACGAGTCCGGCAGCCACACCGCGCCGCCCGGCCACCGGTCCCAGCCCGGCGCGAGCACCCGTGACGGCCCGCCCGCGAGCGGCACGAGCGCGAGGCCCACGCGCGGCGCCTCGTGCGGCGTCGAGATCGTCTCGTACGCGTACACGACCCACCGGCCGTCGGGCGAGACCACCGGCGACCCCGCGTCGATCCCGTCGTCCTCGACGAGCGTCCGGCGCTCGCCCGTGGCGACGTCGATCGCGACGAGCCTGCTGCGCTGGTCGGCGCGCGCCCGCAGCTGCGTCCAGCCCGTGACGATCGTCGTGCCGTCCGGGGAGATCGTGGCGTGCTGCTCGACGAGTGCCGCGCGCGCGTCGGGCGTGCGGTCCGTCAGCTCGAGGCGCGGGTCGTCCTGCCCGGCGAGGAGGGCGTGCTCGTCGTCCGCACCGTCGCCCGCCTGGATCTCCGCCGTGAACAGGTGCGGCGCGGCCGGTCCGAGGTCGTGGTCCCAGTACCGGACTGGGTAGCCGTCGTGCAGGATCGCGGCGACCTTCTTGTCCTTGCGGTCCTTGCGGAGCTTGTCGTCGCTCTCGGCGTCCGTCGCGCGCGGCAGCACGTCGCCCGCGAGGAGCACGGTGCGCGCGTCCTTGGCCGTGACCAGGCCACCGAGCCCGCCCGTGCGCGCCGCGACCACGCGCGCCTCGGCGCCGTCGCGCGGCAGCAGCCACAGCGCGGGCGGGGCCTCGTCGTCCGCGTCCTTCGCGGCGGGGTCCGGACGCGCACTCGTGAACAGCAGGTCGCCGTCGCGCGTGAACGCCGCACCACCCTCGGACTTCGCCGACCGGGTCAACCTCCGGGCCGGCTGCTCACCGGCGGGATCGACCTCCCACAGCGCCGTCAGGTACCTGGTCTTCTTCGTGTCGAGCGTCGACACCGCGACGACGAGCCGCTGCCCGTCCGGCGAGAGCGTGAGCCCTCCGACCCGCGGCACAGCGACGTACTCCTCGAGATCCCCGATCTTCACCATCCCCCCGTCCTATCACCCCCCTCCCCCACTCCCACCCCGTTCCACGAGCACCACAGCCAAACCGCCCCCGCCCGCGCCCCACCCCGGACCCCACCATCACCGCCACCCAGCACCTGCTCCGGCCTCTGACCCGATTCACCTGAACAACCACTGCCTCACCACACCCCACCGGGCGACCCAGCGTCTGCTCAGCCGTCCGAGCTGAATCACCTGAACAACCGCTGCCTCACCACACCCCCACCGCGCGACCCAGCGCCTGCTCAGCCCTCCGAGCTGAATCACCTGAACAACCGCTGCCTCACCACACCCCCCACCGCGCGACCCAGCGCCTGCTCCGGCAGGACGCCCCGCTCGCCGGAGCAGGTGCTGGGTCGGCGTGCTGCCCTCGCACCCCGGGCTCTCCGGCCTCGGGACCGTTGAGCGACGGCGCCCGCTGAGTACTCGAAGGGGTGGTGGCGAGCCGTCCACAGGTCAGGCTCTGCGCACGGCCGTCCACAGGTGGGAGGCCGTGGGCCCACGGGCGACCTCGGGCGCGGTGACCTTGGGGGATGCGTCCGATCGTCGTCCCCGCCGAGCTCGTCGGCCTCGCCCTGCAGCAGGAGGGCCTCGTCTCCCACACGCAGTGCGACGCGCACGGTCTCGGGCGTGACACCCGCACGCGGCTCGTCGCGTCAGGTCAGTGGCACCGCGCGACCCGCGGCGTCTACGACACCACGCCTGGGCAGGAGCCCTCGCACCCCGGACGACGCCGACGCGCAGCGTGGCTCGGGATGCTCGCCTACGGTCCGGACGCGATGGCGGTCGGCGTCGGCGCCCTGGCCTTGCACGGCGTCCAGGGGCTCCCGATGCACCCGCGACCGGAGGCGGCGCTGCCTGACGGCTCCCCGCGCCACGCTCGCGACGGCGTCAGGCTGCGGTGCTTCGACCCGGTGGTGACCGTCGAGCTGGGCGGTCGCCAGATCGCCACCCTTGCCGATGCCCTGGTGAGGGCGTTGCCGGAGCTGCCTCGACGCAACGGGTTGGCGGTGATGGACGACGTCGTGCACCGCGGCCTGCTCTCGTCGGACGAGGTCGCGTCGCTGCCTGCGCGCATGGGGGGCAGGCGCGGGGTCCAGCGTGTGCGGACCTGGTGGCCGTTCGTCGACGGTCGGGCCGAGTCGCCGTTCGAGAGCTTCGCTCGGCTGGAGTGCATCGACGACGGGGTCCCGCCCGACGTGCTGCAGCTCGAGATCGTGCCGCCCGACCAGGGCGGCACGCTTCGCGGGGACATGGGCTGGCGGCTGAAGGGTGGTCGCTGGCTGGTCGCCGAGCTGGACGGTGACGAGTTCCACACCTCGCCTGACGCGGTGCTGGCCGACCGTCAGCGCCAGAACCGCATCGCGACCGTCGGCTGGGTCGACCTCCTTCGCTTCGCATGGCCGGACCTCGGGACCATGACGATCCCGCGCCAGATCCGCCGAGCCCTCGCGTACCACCGCTGACCACCGAGCGCACGCATCCCTCGTCGTGCACGGGCGCCCGTACCCCGGAGCAGACGCTGGCTCGCGCTGTGGGGTCGCGCTGTGGGCTAGCGCCACGCACTCGCTAGTCGGGAGCGGTGACGCCGCGAGCCAGCGGATGCTCAGGCCAGTCCCGCCGGGAGCCGGAGCACGCGCTGGGTCGACAGGGGGTGACGCCGCGAGCCAGCGGATGCTCAGGCCAGTCCCGCCGGGAGCCGGAGCACGCGCTGGGTCGATGGGGGTGGGGTGGCTGGGGTGGGGGGACGGGGGTGAGGTGGTGGGGTCAGTCGTTGAGGGACTTGAGCATGGCGTTGTAGGCGTCGAGCTCGGGGTCCTCGTCGCGAGTGCGGCGGTCGCGTTGGCGCGCGGTGCGGTCGTCGTCGCGGGACCACGCCAGCGCGACGCCGATGGCCAGCGCCAGGGTCGGGAGCTCGCCGATCCCCCACGTGATCGCGCCGCCGGTCTGCTGGTCGGCGATCGCGGACGGCCCCCAGGGCCGGCCCATGAGGCCGAACCAGTCGGCGACGAGCAGCGACTCGCCCGACACGAGCGACACCCCGAAGAACGCGTGGAACGCCATCGTCGCGAACAGCGCGAGCAGGCGCTGCGGGTACCCGAGCCGCTTCGGGCCCGGGTCGACCCCGACCATCGAGTTGACGAACAGGTACCCGGCGAGCGAGAAGTGCACGACCATGAACAGGTGCCCGACGCTGCTGCGCAGCGACCACTCGAACAGACCCGTGTAGTAGAAGAGCAGCATCGAGACGACGAAGTTGACCGCCGCCACGATCGGGTTCGCGAAGAACTGCCCGACCCTGCTGTGCACCAGCACCAGGAGCCACTCACGCGGCCCGCGCGAGACGTCGCCCGACAGGTGGGCCCCGCGCACGGGCAGCGCCCGCAGCGCCAGGGTGACCGGCGCGGACAGCGCGACGAACACGGGCACCACCATGGCGAGCACCATGTGCTGGATCATGTGCGCGCTGAACAGGATGTGGCCGTACGTCGCGGGCCCGCTGTTCGTCGTCCAGCCGAAGATCAGCAGCCCGGCGGTCCACGAGGCGGTGCGCGCCCAGGGCCACGCGTCGCCGCGCCGGCGCAGCCGCAGCACCCAGCGCCAGTAGACGACGAGCCCCGCGACGGTCGCGAACGCGAGCAGCAGGTCCCAGCGCCACTCGGTGAGCCACCGCGAGGCCGTCAGCTCGGGCGGCAGCGGGTGGCCGGTGATCCGGTAGGCCGGGGTCGGGTCGGCCGGCGGGGTCTCCGGCACGGGCGGCGCGCTGGACGCGAGCGCCACGGCCACGCCCGAGACGGCGCCCATGACCGCGAGCTCGACGAGCACGAGCCGCCAGAACAGCCGGGTCGCGCCCGCGACGAGAGTGCCCCCGGTCCCGTTCGCGCGCGGGTCGGAGCCGGTGCCCACCGCTGCGGTGCCCGTCGCTCCGACGCTCGACGCTCCGGTTCCGGCCGTAGCGGTCGCCACGGACGCCGATGTACGACCGGCCAGGGCCGCCACGGTCCGACGACGGTGCCACAGCCCGAGCCCCGCGAGCGTGACCAGCAGGACGACCTTGGCGACGAGCAGCGCGCCGTACCGGGTGTCGAGCCCCGCGAACGACCCGAGGCGCAGCCACCCGCTCACGAGCCCGGAGACGGCGACCGCCGCGACGCACCAGCCGGCGATCACGGAGTAGCGCGCGACCGCGGGGGCGAGGTCGGTGCCGACCACCCGCACGAGCACCGCGAGCGCGGCGAGCGCCCCGATCCACACGGCGGCGCCGACGAGGTGCACGAACAGCGCGGAGGTCGCCAGGTCGTGCCCGGCGGCGCCCGCGGCGTGCCCGAGCTGCGCGAGCTGCCAGAGCGCGACGATCCCGAGCACGAGGGTCCACGCGGCACCGGTCGGGGTGCGCACGACCATTGACAGCGCCGTGACGACGGCGGCGACGACCACGACCGAGCCGAGCGTGCGGCCGAGCGGGATCTGCGTGACGTACAGCCACAGCTCGTCGCCGAAGCTCGGCGCGGTGACCGACGTCCCGGCGACGTTGGCGTAGGACAGCACGAGCTGCGCGACGGCGGCCACGGTCCACACGCCCGCGGCCCACGCGGCGACGAGCAGGGTCCGCGGGTAGGCGTTGCCCTCGGCGGCGGGCCCGCCGCGCAGGGGTCGGCGCGCACCCGGGGCGCGTTCCTCGCGCCGCGGCAGGACGCACACCGCCAGGACGAGCGCGCCGATCGTGGTCGCGGCCGCGACCTCGCCCAGCGTCTCGGTCACGGGCAGGCCCCACCGGACGAGCGGCCCGGGGTCGAGCACGAGCGCGGGCAGCGCCGCACCGGAGAACCACACGCCGACGACCACGGCGATCACGGCGACGACGACGAGCGTGACGACCCGCCACGGCCCGGGCCGCCGCACGTCGGTGAGGACGCTCATGCGCTCACGCCCCCCAGGGGGCGCCCGGACCAGTCGTCGACGCACAGCACGCGTCCAGCATCCCCCACGGCGCGTGATCGTCCGGACGGCAAGACGCACCCTGTGACCGGGAACACATCCATGGGCCCGAATTGTTGCTGACATTCGCGTCCCGGTGGGTCGATCGTCGTGCCCCGGGACGTCGGCGGGCTCCAGCCGCCGGCGCAACCGGTCCCACCCAGGTCCCACCTCCATCGAGGTCAGATGACGCAGCCCGAGACCACCCCCGACGACGCACCGAGGCTCGCCCCCGCGGGGCAGCCGACCGCGCCTGGCACTGGCACGTCCGAGAGCCCGCCCGACGACGGTGGTGTCCAGCCGCCCTCGCACCGCGAGATCGTCGCGATCCTCGGCGGGCTCATGATCGGCATGTTCCTGGCGGCGCTCGACCAGACGATCGTCGCGACGTCCATGCGCACGATCGGCGACGACCTGCACGGCCTGTCGCTGCAGGCCTGGGTCACCACGGCGTACCTGCTGACGGCGACGATCTCGACGCCCCTGTACGGCAAGCTCTCCGACATGTACGGCCGCAAGCCGTTCTACCTGGCCGCGATCAGCATCTTCGTCGTCGGCTCGCTGCTGTCCGGCACGGCCGACTCGATGTACCAGCTCGCGGTGTACCGCGGCGTGCAGGGCCTGGGCGCGGGCGGGTTGATGTCGCTCGCGATCACGATCCTGGGCGACCTGGTCCCGCCGCGTGAGCGCGCGCGCTACCAGGGGTACTTCCTGGCGGTGTTCGGCACGTCGTCGGTGCTGGGTCCCGTGATCGGCGGGTTCTTCTCGGGTGCCGACGAGATCCTCGGCTTCGCAGGCTGGCGCTGGGTGTTCCTGGTCAACGTGCCGCTCGGGGTGCTCGGCTTCGCCGTCGTCTCGCGCGTGCTGCACCTGCCGCCCGTGCGGCGCGTGCACCACCGGGTGGACTGGCCGGGTGCGCTCGCGCTCGTCGTGGCGCTGGTGCCGCTGCTCGTCGTCGCGGAGCAGGGCCGCACGTGGGGCTGGACGTCGCCGCGGGCCGTGACGGCCTACGTCGTCGGCGCGGTGGGACTGCTCGCGTTCTGGCTGCTCGAGCGGCGCGCGGGCGCGGACGCGATCCTGCCGCTGCGGCTGTTCGGCAACCGGGTGTTCTCGGTCGGCGCCGCGGCGAACGTCGTGATCGGCCTGGCCATGTTCGGTGGGCTCGCGGTGCTGCCGCTGTACCTGCAGATCGTGCGCGGGCAGTCGCCCACGCAGGCGGGGCTGACGCTGATCCCGTTCACGGTCGGGATCATGGCGGGCTCGGTCATCGCCGGTCAGACCACGGCCCGCACCGGCCGGTACAAGATCTTCCCCGTCCTGGGGACGATCCTCATGATCGTCGGGAGCCTGTCGTTCGCGACGCTCGACGTCGACACCGCGTTCGGGTGGATCTTCGCGTTCTCGGTGGTGTTCGGCCTGGGCCTGGGCTTCACGATGCAGCCGCTCGTGCTGGCCGTGCAGAACGCCGTCCCGGTGCAGGACATGGGCGTGGCGACCTCGTCGTCGCTGTTCTTCCGGCAGATGGGCGGCACGCTGGGCACCGCGCTGTTCCTCTCGGTGCTGTTCTCGACCGTCGTCGGGAACATCTCGAAGGCGTTCACGTCGGCCGCGGCCACGCCCGAGCTGCAGGCGGCCGTCGCGGACCCGGCTGTGCGCGCCGACCCCGCGAACACGCATGTCCTCGAGCTTCTCGAGACCGGCCGGACCGACGGCCTGAGCATCGACGACTCGTCGTTCATCTCGGCACTCGACCCGCGCCTCGCGCGGCCGATCCTCGAGGGGTTCGCAGCCTCGATCGACCTGGTGCTCCTCATCGCGGGCCTCGTGATGATCGCGGGCGTGGTGCTCACCCTGCTGCTCCCGGAGCTGCCGCTGCGGACGGTCTCGGGCATCCAGGGCCGCCTGGCCGACGAGGCCGCGGCCGCGGCGGCGGCGGACCCCGAGCCCGCTGCTCACCAGGTGGACGCCTCGGACCGGGCCGTGGAGCCGCCCGACCAGGAACAACGTCTACACGCGCAGTCACCGCCGGTTGGTTCCCAGCCGACCCACAGCATCGACCACTAGCGTCGCACTCACCGGCTGTCGGGCCGGGCCGTGGGACGACGAGCCGGACGCACACACCGGAGGCACGCCATGACCAGCACCACCACGACAGGCCCGGTCAGCACGGCCGCGGTCGGCGACGTGACGCAGGGCCACCACGACGACACCGCCTGTGCGGGGTGTCTCGACCGGCGCCAGCTCCTGACCCGTGCGGGCGGTGCGGGGATCGCCGTCGCGGCCGCCGCGGTGCTCGCAGCGTGCGGCAGCAGCTCGTCGCCGGGCGGGGGCGGTACGGACGACACCGCGAAGGACCCGGCCGCCACCCCCGGCGCCGACGGGGCCACCCCGCTCGCGCAGGTCGCGGACGTGCCGGTGGGCGGTGCGCTGCTCGTCGAGAACGGCGGGGAGAAGATCCTCCTGGTCCAGGCCACCGCCGGGACCATCACCGCGGTGAGCGCGATCTGCACGCACCAGGGCTGCACGGTGCAGCCCGCCAAGGACGAGCTGGACTGCCCGTGCCACGGCTCGAAGTTCACGCTCGAGGGCGCGAACATCAGCGGGCCCGCCGACAAGCCGCTGCCGGCCGTCGACGTGCACGTGAAGGACGGGGCCGTGTTCTCCGGGGCGGCCTGACATGGCCGCGGACCCGATCGTCGCCGGACGCGGCACGCGCCCGGTCGCGTGGTCCTGGCGGGTGCTCACCGCGCTCGTCGTCGCGATCTCCGCGGCGGTGCACCTGTACCTCGTCGCGTCCCAGGGCTACGGCGGCGGGACGGGCAACTGGCTCGCGACGGCGTTCTGGCTGCAGGGCGTCGGCGGGCTCGTCCTGGCCGTGCTCGTGCTGGTCTGGCGCTCGCCGCTGCCGCTGCTGGGGGCCGCCGGGTTCGGGGCGAGCACCCTCGCCGGGTTCCTGCTCGCGGTCTACCTGCCCGACGGTGTGTTCGGGGTGCAGTCGCAGTGGGCCGGCTGGCAGGAGTGGGTCTCGGCGATCACCGAGGCGCTCGCCGTCGTCTTCGCCCTGGCGGCCCTGTCGGCCGAACGCGCCCGCCGCTGACCCCACCAGCTCCGCCCACCCAGCACCTGCTCCGGCCTGACGCGCGCAGCGCCGGAGCAACCGCTGGGTCGCGCGGTTGAGCGACGACGAGACTGCGGTCACTCCGGCCTGACGCGTACAGAGCCGGAGCAGCCGCTGGGTCGCGCGGTTGAGCGACGACGAGACTGCGGTCGCTCCGGCCTGACGCGCGTCGAGCCGGAGCAAGCGCTGGGTCGGCGTTGGGAGAGGGTCAGCCCCAGACCAGGCCGTGGGCCGGGTCTGCCAGGACCGCGGCGACGTCGGCCAGCACGCGGCTCCCGAGCTCGCCGTCCACCAGGCGGTGGTCGAAGCTCAGCGCGAGCTGCGTGACGTGGCGGACCTTGATCTTGCCCTTGTGCACCCACGGCTGCTGCCGGATCGCGCCGAACGCCAGGATCGCCGCCTCACCCGGGTTGAGGATCGGCGTGCCCGTGTCGATGCCGAACACCCCGACGTTCGTGACGGTGATCGTCCCGTCGCTCATGTCCGCCGGGCTCGTACGGCCCGCGCGCGCGGTCGCGGTCAGCTCGCCGAGCGCCTGCGCGAGCTCGTGCAGCCCGAGCCGGTGGGCGTCCTTGACGTTCGGCACGACGAGCCCGCGCGGCGTCGCCGCGGCGATGCCCAGGTTCACGTAGTGCTTGTAGACGATCTCCTGCGAGGCCTCGTCCCAGCTCGCGTTGATCTCGGGGTGGCGGCGCACGGCCAGCAGCAGCGCCTTGGCGGCGATGAGCAGCGGCGTGACGCGCACGTCCGCGAACTCGCGGTCCGCACGCAGCTTCTCGACGAGCTTCATGGTCCGCGTGACGTCGACCGTGTGGAACACGGTGACGTGCGGCGCGGTGAACGCCGAGGTCACCATCGCCTCCGCGGTGCGCTTGCGCACCGACTTCACCGGGACGCGCGTCTGGCGGCCGTCGACCGATACCGTGCCGGACGCGAGCCACGCGCGGTCGTCGTCCTCGGCGTACGTCGCGAGCGTGCGCGCCTCGGCCTGCGCGGCGTGCGCGAGCACGTCCTCGCGCGTGACGATCCCGCCGGGACCGGTCGGGGTGACCGAGTCCAGGTCGACACCGAGCTCACGCGCGAGCTTGCGGACGGGTGGCTTGGCGAGCACGTGGGTCGCGCGGGCGGGCGTCACACCCGACGCGGCGGCGGGCGCCAGGCCCGACGCGGCGGCGGGCGCCAGGCCCGACGAGGCGGTCGTCCGGGCCGACGGCGGAGCGACGGCTGTCGCGGCCGACGAAGCAACGGCCGACGACTCAGCAGCCGACGACGACGCAGCAGTCGACGACGCAGTGCCGGCCGGCGGCGACGTGGTGGGCGCCTGCGGCGCGGGATCCGCACCCGCGCGGGGACGACGCGCGCTGCCGGCCTCGGCGAGCCCGTAGCCGACGAGCACCGACTCCCGCTGCGCACCACCGGCGAGCGCCGAGTCGCGCGCCGCCTCGATCTCGTCCGAGCCGCCCGGCTCGACGCCGCGGCGCTCGGCGGTCCGCCCGACGTGGCGCACCGCACCGGTCGTCGCGACCGGTGCGCCCTCGTCGGACGCACCCTCGTCGGACGCAGCCTCGTCGGACGCGGACCCGTCGGAGGCCGTCGCCGCACCCGGGGCATCCGCAGGCGCGGCGCCCGTCGGGTCGGTGTCGATCTCGATGATCGGCGTGCCGACGTCGACCGTGGTGCCGGGCTCGACCAGCAGCCGCGTCACGACCCCGGCCCACGGGCACGGCAGGTCGACGAGCGACTTCGCGGTCTCGATCTCGACGATCGTCTGGTTGACCTCGACCGTGTCGCCGACGGCGACGTGCCACTCGACGATCTCGGCCTCGGTGAGACCCTCACCCGCGTCGGGGAGCGGGAACTGCTGGTACGTGGGCACGTCGTGGTCTCCTGTGAGCGGATCAGCCGGGGGTCAGAACGCGAGCGCGCGGTCCACGGCGTCGAGCACGCGGTCCAGGCCCGGCAGGTAGTCGTGCTCGATCTTCGCGACCGGGTAGGGGACGTGGAAGCCCCCCACGCGCAGCACGGGCGCCTCGAGGTGGAAGAAGCACTCCTCGGTGATGCGCGCCGCGACCTCCGCCCCGGTGCCGTACATGACGGGCGCCTCGTGCACGACGACGCAGCGGCCGGTGCGCCGCACGGACGCGGCGACGGTCGCGGTGTCGAGCGGCGAGAGGGTGCGCAGGTCGACGACCTCGACGCTCGTCCCCTCGGTCGCTGCGGCCTCGGCGGCCTTGAGCGCGGTGGTGACGGTCGGGCCGTAGGCGACGAGCGTGACGTCGGTGCCGGCGCGCACGACCCGCGCGGTGTCCATGCCGGTCGCCTCGGCGCCGTGCGGGGCGGTCGCGGGGACGTCGAGGTCGACGTCGCCCTTCTCCCAGTACCGGCCCTTGGGCTCGAAGAACAGCACCGGGTCGGGCGACGTGACGGCCTGCTGGATCAGCGCGTACGCCTCGGCGGGGCTCGACGGCGTGACCACGCGCAGCCCCGCGGTGTGCGCGAACAGGACCTCGGGCGACTCGCTGTGGTGCTCGACCGCGCCGATCCCGCCGCCGTAGGGCACGCGGATGACGACGGGCAGGTTCAGCCGGCCGCGCGAGCGGTAGTGCATCTTCGCGAGCTGCGTCGTGATCTGGTCGTACGCGGGGAAGATGAACCCGTCGAACTGGATCTCGAGCACCGGGCGGTAGCCGCGCAGCGCGAGGCCGATCGCGGTCCCGACGATCCCCGACTCGGCGAGCGGCGTGTCGACCACGCGGTCCTCGCCGAACTCGGCCTGCAGCCCGTCGGTCACGCGGAACACGCCACCGAGCCGGCCGATGTCCTCGCCCATGAGCAGGACCTTGTCGTCGTCCGCGAGCGCGCGGCGCAGGCCGAGCGTGATCGCCTTGGCGAACGTCAGGCGCTGGACGCCCGTGGGGAACGGCGCCACGTCCGACGAGGGTGCGGGCGCACCCGGCGCGGTGGTCGCCTGCGTGGCGGCCGACGACGGGCCGGTGGCCACGCCGTTCGTCGCGCCCGCGGCGCTGGTGCCGCTCGTCGGGCCGTGCAGCGCGGCGGGGGGCCGGTGTGCCCCAGCAGCCGTGCGGGTGTCGTGCGTCGCGGTGCTCATCGGTGGCTCCCCTCGGAGTGACCGGGACGGTCCAGGAACGACGACTCGTAGGACTCGAACCACGCGCGCTCGGCCTCGACGCCCGAGTGCGGGGTGGCGTAGACGTGCTCGAACATCGACGCGGGCGACGGGTGGCCCATCGCGCGGATCGTCGTGCGGATGTGCTCGCCGAGGGCGTCCCCCTCCGCCGCGAGCGACGCGAGGAACTGCGACGGCAGCGCGTCGCGCGACTCGAGGTAGGCGCGCAGGCGGTCGATCGGGTCGCGCCGGCGCCAGTGCTCCTCCTGCTCGGAGCTGCGGTAGCGCGACGGGTCGTCGGACGTCGTGTGCGCACCCATGCGGTACGTGAAGGCCTCGACGAACGTCGGGCCGCCGCCGGACCGCGCGCGCTCGAGCGCCTGCGCGGTCACCGCGTAGCTCGCCAGGACGTCGTTGCCGTCGACCCGCACCGCGGGGATGCCGAAGCCCGGGGCGCGCGCCGCGATCGGCACGGTGGCCTGGCGCGTCGTCGGCTCCGAGATCGCCCACTGGTTGTTCTGGCAGAACAGCACCACGGGCGCCTGGTTGACCGCCGCGAAGACGAGGGCCTCGCTCACGTCCCCCTGCGAGGTCGCGCCGTCGCCGAAGTACGTGACGACCGCGGTGTCCTTGTCCGGGTCGCCCGTGCCGACGAGGCCGTCGCGCACGACGCCCATCGCGTAGCCGGTCGCGTGCAGCGTGTGCGAGCCGATCACGAGCGTGTAGAGGTGGAAGCCGTGCGCGACCGGGTCCCAGCCGCCGTGGTCGACGCCGCGGAACAGCCGCAGCACCTCGGTGAGCTCGACCCCGCGCACGTGCGCGACCCCGTGCTCGCGGTAGCTCGGGAACACGTGGTCCTGCGGGCGCAGCGCGCGCCCGGAGCCGACCTGCGCGGCCTCCTGGCCGAGCGCCTGCGCGAACAGCGCGAGCTCGCCCTGGCGCTGCAGCGCGGTGGCCTCGGTGTCGAACCGGCGGACCAGGACCATGTCGCGGTACATCGCGCGCAGGTCGTCGTCGGTCAGGTCCGCCACGTAGGCGTCGTACTCGGGGTGCGCGACCCGCTCGCCGCTGGGCGTGAGGAGCTGGACGAGCCCCTCCTCCGTCAGCGGCCCGGCGTCGGCCGGGGCCGGCGACGGGGACGCCGCGGGAGACGTGGAGTGGGCCGCGGCCCGTCCGTCCGAGGTGGGGACGGGGGCCGCGGCCGGCCCGCCGGGGGTAGCGGCGGGGGTCCATGGGGCAGCCGGCGCGGTCGAGCCGGACGGTGATCCGGTCTGACCGTGCCCGAGGGCTGCTGCGGGAGAGATGTCGGCGTGGGGGAGGCCGGACGAGCTCACGCGGTGCTCCTTCGCGTGCAGCGGCGGTAGCCGCTCCGGGACGTGGGGCCTGGTCCAGCACCCAACCTACGACACCGTAGCCTACGCCTCCGTAGGTTCCAGGCAACCCCTGGCGACAAGGATCGGTCGCCCGACTTGTCGGCACCCCACAGGGCACCCGGAGCGCCTCACGGGGCTCGGGTGCTGTCCCGCGACGACGCCTCGGGGAAAGGTCCGCAGGTCAGCGGCTCAGGTGCTGGGCGGTGACCTCGAGCAGCAGGTCCGTCGCCTCGGGCTCGCCCACGCTCACGCGCACGCCGTCGCCCGCGAAGGCCCGCACGATCACGCCGTTCCGTGAGCAGCGCTCGGCGAGCGCGGTCGCGTGGTCGCCGACACCGAGCCACACGAAGTTGGCCTCGCTGTCGGGCACGGTCCAGCCCTGCGCGCGCAGCGCGGTGAGCATCCGCGAGCGCTCCTTGACGATCGCGTCGACCCGCGCCAGCAGCTCGTCGCGCGAGCGCAGCGAAGCCACCGCGGCGAGCTGCGCGACGCTCGAGACCCCGAACGGCGTCGACGCGGCCCGGATGCCCGCGGCGTGCCTGGTCCGCGCGACGGCGTACCCGACGCGCAGCCCGGCCAGGCCGTAGGCCTTGGAGAACGTGCGCAGCAGCACCACGTTGCGGCGCGCGGCGAACACGGCGAGGCCGTCAGCGGCCGCGGCGTCCCGCACGAACTCGACGTACGCCTCGTCGAGCACGACGAGCACCTCTTCCGGCACCGTGTCGAGGAACTGCTCGAGCTCGTCGGCGCGCACGGCCGGGCCGGTCGGGTTGTTGGGCGTGCAGACCAGCACGACCCGCGTGCGGTCGGTGACCGCCGCGGCCATCGCGGGCAGGTCGAGCCGGCCGTCGTCGGTCACGGGCACGCGCACGCCGCGCGCGCCGGCGAGGGTCACCGCGATCGGGTACGCCTCGAACGAGCGCCAGGGGAACACGACCTCGTCGTCGGCCTCGCAGAACGCGGTCAGGACATGACCCAGGACGGCGACCGACCCGCAGCCCACGACGACCTGCTCGGGCGTGACGCCCAGCTGCTCCGCGATCGCCTCGGTCAGCTCGGTCGCGTACATGTCCGGGTAGCGGTTCACGTCGACCGCGGCATCGGCGATCGCGGCCATCACGGACGGCAGCGGCGGGTACGGGTTCTCGTTCGACGACAGCTTGAACGCCGCCGCCCCCACCGGTGAGCGCGCGCCGGGGACGTACGGCGGCAGGTCGGCGAGGGCACGACGAAGGACGGGGCGGCTCACGTGCACAGGATGCCACCGATGCCCGCGGGCTCAGCCGCGACCCGGCCGCCCGGCCCCGACCGCCTCGACCACCGCGTCGAACGCGGGCTTCGTGGCGTAGTCCTCGTCCCACAGCAGTGCCGCGCCGTAGCCGGGGAACCACTGCGGGACCCACGAGTAGCGGTCCGTGACGCCCCAGAACGTGACGCCCAGGCAGCCCTCGACCGCGAGGCACGTGCTGACGACCGTGCCGAAGTCCTCGGCCTGCTGCGCGAGGTCCGCGTCGCTGGGCGGCGTCGGGATGCGCACGTCGACCTCGGTGAACCGGACGGTCAGGCCGAGGTCGACGAACCGCTGGAGGTTCTCCTGCAGGTCGTCGCCGAGCTTGCCGCCGGTGAGGTGGCCCTGGAAGCCCACGCAGTCGATCGGCACGTCGCGCGCCACGAGGTCGGACACCATCGCGTAGACCGCGTCGGACTTCGGGCCGATCGCCTCGAGGTCGTAGTCGTTGTAGCAGAGCTGGGCGTCGGGGTCCGCCTCGTGCGCGGTGCGGAACGCATCCTCGATGTACCCGTCACCGAGGGTCGCCTGGAACGGCGATCCCGCGCGGCGCGTGCCGTCGTCGTCGATCGCCTCGTTGACCACGTCCCACGCGAAGACCTGGCCCTTGAAGTGCTCGACCTGCGTGCGGATGTGCTCCTCCATCGCGGCCTGCATCGCGGGCGCGTCGAGCGCGGCGACCCAGTCGGGGAGCTGGGAGTGCCAGACGAGCGTGTGGCCGTAGAGCTTCTTGCCGTGCTCGCGCGCGTACTGCGCGAGCGTGTCGGCGCCGGCGAAGTCCCACTGGCCCTGCACGCGTTCGGTGGTCTCCCACTTCATGACGTTCTCGGCGACGACGAGGGACGCGTGGGTGTCGACGATCTCGCGGTACTCGGGCTCGTCGAGCAGCTCGGGGGCGACCGCGAAGCCGATGTCGAGCGCGCTACCCCCCGCGATCTCCGCGAGGACCGGTCCGGTCCCGCCCTGCGTCGGCGCGGCGGTCGGTCCCGGCTCGGGGTCGTCGCTGCACGCGGCGAGCGGCAGGGCGAGCAGCAGGGGCAGCAGCGCTGCCACGGCGCGACGGCGGGAGGGCACGGCGTGAGGCATCGAGTCTCCGATCGACTTTCGGCGTCGTCGCCGAAACCTGCGCGATGGTAGCGCGCCGACCTGTCCACAGGTGCGAACTTCCGGCAGCGCGCAGGCTTGCCTGGCAGGATCGACGCATGTCCTTCGTGCTGCGCGTGATCATCAACGGGTTCGCGATCTGGCTCGCGACCGTCCTGCTGTCCGACGGCCTGCAGATCGTCGGCGCGGACTCGACGAGCGAGAAGGTCCTCATCATCGGCTTCATCGCGTTGATCTTCGGGATCGTCAACGCGGTCGTGAAGCCGATCGTCCAGATCCTCTCGATCCCGCTGTACATCCTCACGCTGGGTCTGTTCACGCTCGTCGTGAACGCCCTCATGCTCCTGCTCACCGCGTGGATCACGGGCTTCACCGACTGGGGCCTCGAGATCGAGGGCTTCTGGTGGGCCGTCGGCGGCGCGCTGATCATCTCGATCGTCTCGTTCGCACTCTCGATCCTGCTGCCCGGCTCGCGCAAGTAAGCAGCTCCAGCACGTCAGCAGGCAGCGCGCGACGAGCGACGCGCGTCAGGCGTGCGCCTCGTCGACGCGCCCGTCGTCGGCGTCAGAGGCGACGCGGCAGGACGATCGCCGCGACTGCCGCACCCGTGACGAGCGCGAGGACGCGCCACAGGTCGCCCGCGTCGAGCGTCGCGCCGGCGAGCACGAGCGCGACCACGGCGAGGACCTGCGCCGGGACCTGCAGCAGCGCGACCTCGCGCAGGCCCTCGGCGAGCACGGCGATCTCGATGCGCGAGCGCAGCGCCACGCGCGCCGACCACGTGCTCGCCCACACCGCGAGGTGCACGAGCAGGACGAGCGCGAGCGTCGTCAGCACCGCGGGCGGCCCGCCGATCAGCACCTCGAAACCGACGGCCAGCACCGCGACCCACACGAGCGACAGCCTCGGCAGCGCCGCGACCAGCGCCGCCAGGAGCAGCGCGCCCACGACGGACGACAACGACAGCGGCAGCAGCACGGACCAGCCGACCATCAGCAGCAGTGCGACGAGCAGGCCCGTGCAGATCCGCACGACCCCGCCGCTGACGGTCGGGCCGACCTCGAGCTCGGCTTCCGGCTCGGGTGCCGGTCGCAGCCCGGGCAGCACGGACCACCACCTGGGCGTCGTCACTCGCGGGTTCGTCGGCTCGGTCATCGCACTCCCGCCCCCGCCCCGGGCCGCCGCTGGCCGCTGCGCGCGAGCCCGGCGAGCGCCACCTGCGGCGCGTCGCGCCACGTCACCAGCTCGACGTCCGCGTCCTGCAGACCCGCGAGCCGGTCGGTCCGCGCGAGGCGCACGAGCCGCAGCGCGAGGCGCTCCCGGTCCCGCAGCACGGCCTCGCGCAGCGTCGGCAGCACGTCCACGGCCACGACCCGGTGCCCCGCGCGCCGCCACTGCACGGCCGCGTCCGCCGCGGCGTCGTCGAGGAACGTCGAGAACACGATCACGAGCGCGCCCGAGGGGAGCTGCGGTGCACGCACGCGGTGCAGCGGCTCGCCCTCGGGCCTGGTCAGCGCGAGCGCGTGCCGGATCCGGTCGAGCTGGCGCCTGCCGCCGCCGGGCGGCAGGGGACGGCGGACCGCGCCCAGGTCGTCGAGGCCCACGCGGTCGCCCGCCGCGAGGTAGGCCTGCGCGAGGGATGTGGCCGCCTGCCGCGCGAGGTCGAGCGACGTCGGGTCGGACGCGCGCGGTCGCAGCGAGCCGCGCCACGTGCGCGGGTCGGGGCCGATGTCGTCGCGCGAGTCGACGACCAGCAGCACCGCGGCCTCCGCGAGCGCGAGCTCACGGCGCACGTACAGCTCCTGCAGCGCCGGGGAACGGCGCGCCGTCACGCGCCAGTCGATGCGACGCAGGCGGTCGCCGGGCGTGTACGGGTGCACGTCCCGCAGCCCGCCACCCTCACCGGGCCGGCGCGACGGGTGCGCACCCGACAGGCCGCGCAGCCGGAACGGCAGGGGCAGCTGGCCCAGCGGGCCGGGCGTCGGCAGGACGAGCGCGTCGTCGGTCGCAGGCTCGACCGGCTCCGAGACGGTCGCGCCGCCCGGGCCGATGCCGATCGCGTCGATCTCCGCGACGGTCTGCGGACCGGTCCGCACGGTGTGCACGACGAGCGGCAACGTGCGCTGCCCGCGGACCTGCACGACCACCTCGTCCTGCGAGCGGTTCGAGCGCCGCACCGCCACGACGACGGCCGCCGTGCCGCGCGGCGCGGTGATCCGCACGCGCGAGCGCAAGGTCCCCGGCTCGTCGTCAGCCGCTGCGGTGGTCGCACCCTCGCCGCCGTCGAGGTCGGCCGCACCCTCGTCGGCCGGGGCGTACGTCTCGTCGTCGACGTCGTCGGACGCGCCCAGGTGCACCTCGATCTCGCGCGACGGCGTGCGCAGCCAGCCCCACACGGCCGCCCCGACGAGCGGTACCGCGAGCACCGCGACGTCCGCGCGCCCCACGGCCGCGCCGACGAGCAGCAGCACGACGCCGACGGTCGCACCGACCGCCGTCGTCTGCCCGCGGGACCAGGGCTCGTTCATCGCGCGGCGCCGACCCCCCGCACCGTCGCGGGACCGGGCACGTGCGCAAGGACCTCCTGCACGACGCGCTGCGGCGCGAGGCCCGACGCCCACGCCTGCGGCGTCAGCGAGATCCGGTGCGCGAGCGTCGCGACGCCCACGGCCTTGACGTCCTCGGGCGTCACGAAGTCGCGGCCCTCGAGCACCGCGACGGACCGCGCGACGAGCACGAGCGCCTGCGACCCGCGCGGGGACGCACCGACCTCGACCGCGGCGTGCTGACGCGTCGCGGCGGCGAGGTCCACGCAGTAGCCGAGCACGTCGTCGTCGACCGTGACGGCCTCGACGCCCGCCTGCATCGCGCGCAGCGTGGGCGCGTCGACGACCGTGCGCACGGTGGCCGCCTCCTGTCGCCGCGCGAGACGACGCGCGAGCACGTCGACCTCGGAGGTCCGCTGCGGGTACCCGACCGCGAGACGCACCATGAAGCGGTCGAGCTGCGCCTCGGGCAGCGGGTACGTGCCCTCGTACTCGACCGGGTTCGACGTCGCGACCACGTGGAACGGGTCGGGCAGCGGCCGCGTCACGCCGTCGACCGTGACCTGCCGCTCGGCCATCGCCTCGAGCAGCGCGGACTGGGTCTTGGGCGCGGTGCGGTTGATCTCGTCGGCCAGCAGCAGCCCCGCGAACACCGGGCCGGGCCGGAAGTCGAAGCTCGCCGAGGCCGGGTCGAACACCGAGGACCCGGTGATGTCCGACGGCAGCAGGTCGGGCGTGCACTGCACGCGCCGGAACTCCAGACCGAGCGCGGTCGCGAGCGAGCGCGCCGCGAGGGTCTTGCCCAGGCCGGGCACGTCCTCGAACAGCACGTGCCCGCCCGCGAGGATCGCTGCGAGCGCGACCGTCAGCGGCTCACGCATGCCGACGACCGCGGTGGCGACCTCGTCGAGCACCGCGCGGCCGTGCGCGGCGACCTCCGCGACGGGCAGGTGGGGCTCGGTGCGCGGCGCGGACGCCGGCTCGGGGATGCGCTCGGTCATCGGTTCCTCCTGGGGCGCGGGGTGCGGGGCTGGTCGGGGGCCGGCGCGCGACCGCCGGCGGGTGTCACGAGGTCGGTGGGGTCGCCGGGCCGGTCCGCTGGCTGGTCGTCAGGCTGGTCGTCGGGCTGGTCGACCGGCTCGTCGGACCTCGCGGGACGCGGGCCGAGGGCCTCGAGCACACCGAGGGTGAAGGTCAGGTCCGCGACCGACGGCAACGGCGCGGACCGCCGCGTGAGCGTCTGCGCGGCGCGGCGTCCGACGAGCGCGACGACGGCGTCGAGCTGCTCGGGGTCCGCCAGGTCCACGCCGTGGCGCGCGAGCCGGACCGTCGCGGTCTCGCGCAGGCGGCGCATCGCGCGCTCACCCGCACGGCCGTCGCGGCCCACCATCGACCACGCGAGGTCCTGCAGGTCGCCGCGCGAGCCGTCCGGGCGCACGTGACGCTCGCGCTCCCAGTCGGGCTCCGGGTCGGGCTCGAGCCGCGTCACGACGACGACGAACGCGGCGACCGCGATGCCGAGGACGATCGACGACCACCACGTGAACCCGGCCATGAGCCCGAGCCCGACGCCCACGAGCACGCCGACGCCCTCGCGCCACACGAGGTGCCACAGCTGGCCGATCACGACGCGCCCTCGTCGGACTCCGGGTCCGTGCGACGGCGCAGGCCGCGGGCGATGTCGTGGAGCGCGGCACGGGCTCGCGTGACGTCGTCGTCGGTGACCGGGTGCTCGCTGAACCGCGCCGCGAGGTAGAGGTCGAGCAGCGTGCGGCTCGCGGCGGGGTCGGCGCGCGTGGTGTCGAGCAGGTCGAGCGTGAACTCCGTCGCGGTCTGCGCGCGCTCGCGCACCACGCCGCTGCGCTCGGCAGACTGCTCGAGCGCGACCCACGCGGCGATCACGGCGTCGCCGGGCGGCAGGTCGCGCGCGAGTGCGTCGAACGCGTCCTCGACCCCCGCCGCGAGCGCGGGCTGCGCGAGGTCGAGCACGTCGCCGCGCAGCAGCGTCCCGGCGGTGAAGCCCTCCTCGAACCCGAGCTCGCGCTGCTGCTCGAGCCACCGCCGCACGACGCGCACCGCCTGACGACCCAGGAACGTGAGCAGCGCGAGCACCACGAAGAAGCCGATGACGACGAGCCACGCGGGCATGCCGTTCTCGGGCACGACGTCGGCGACCGCGTCGCCCGTCGGCGCGGGGGTGGGCTGGTTGCGGTCGGGCAGCAGCGCGGTGGGGAGGTCGAACTCGGCGCCCGGTCGCTGGCCGGGCACGAACGGTCCGGCGACGGCCGCGGCGAGCACGGTCACGACGACGAGCCCGCCCGCGACGAGCGCCGTGCGCTGCGCCGAGCGGATCCGCGCGGCCGTGGCGGCGCCGATCGTCGTCGGGTCGCTCGCGGAGGGGTCGCCCGGCGCGGTGTCGTGCGCACCGGGACGGTCGGGGCGCGTCGGGCGGACCGCCATGCGCCCTCCCCAGACCTCGTCGTGCGTCGTCGGCGGCGGACCGTCGTCCCGCCGCACCGCGTGCGTCCCGCGCCCGCGCGCTCACGGTAACGACCCGCCGCCCCGCCCGACGACACGCTGGGCGAATCGCCCCGGTCCACCCTGCGCCCGTCCGCGCCCCGCCGGTCCGCGCGCCGCCCGTCCGCGCCCCGCCCGTCCGTGCGTGGACCGGTGCCCGCGCGCGGGGCACGCCCTGGGATGATGGGCGCCATGACCTCTCCCGCGCGCGTGAGCCTCGCCGACGTCACCCCGCCGATCGCCCTCGGCCCGCTCGACGGCCGTTACCGCCCCGCGGTCGCGCCGCTCGTCGACCACCTGTCGGAGGCTGCGCTCAACCGGGCGCGCGTGCACGTCGAGGTCGAGTGGCTCATCCACCTGACGAGCCGCGGCGTCGTGCCGGGCGCGCCGGTGCTGAGCGACGCCGAGGTCACCTACCTGCGGGACGTCGTCGCGACGTTCGGCGCCGCCGAGGTCGCCGAGCTCGCGGAGATCGAGCGCGTCACGGTGCACGACGTGAAGGCGGTCGAGTACTTCCTCAAGCGCCGGCTCGAGGCGGCGCCGGGCGCCCTGGGTGAGGGCACGGTCCTGCCCTCGGTCGGCGAGCTCGTGCACTTCGCGTGCACCAGCGAGGACATCAACAACCTCTCCTACGCGCTCATCGTCCGCGGCGCGGTGCAGGAGGTGTGGCTCCCGGCCGCGACCGCGCTGGCCGACGAGGTCGCCGTGCTGGCCCACGAGCACGCCGACCAGCCCCTGCTCGCCCTGACCCACGGCCAGCCCGCGACGCCCACGACGCTCGGCAAGGAGCTCGCGGTCCTGGCCCACCGGCTGCGCCGCCAGCTGCGCCGGATCGCCGGGGACGAGTACCTCGGCAAGATCAACGGCGCGACCGGCACGTACGGCGCGCACGTCGTCGCCGTGCCGGGCGCCGACTGGCAGGAGGTCTCGCGCACGTTCGTCGAGCACCTGGGCCTGACGTGGAACCCGCTGACCACGCAGATCGAGTCGCACGACTGGCAGGCCGAGCTCTACGCCGACGTCTCGCGCTTCAACCGCGTGCTGCACAACCTCGCGACCGACGTCTGGACGTACATCTCGCGCGGCGTGTTCATCCAGATCCCCGTGGCGGGCGCGACCGGTTCGTCGACCATGCCGCACAAGGTCAACCCCATCCGGTTCGAGAACGCCGAGGCCAACCTCGAGCTCTCGTCGGCGCTGCTCGACACGCTCGCCTCGACCCTGGTCACGTCGCGCCTGCAGCGCGACCTGACGGACTCGACCACGCAGCGCAACATCGGCCCGGCGTTCGGGCACAGCCTCCTGGCGATCGACAACGTCCGACGAGGGCTGCGCGCGCTGTCCGTCGACGCGGCGCTGCTCGCGCGCGAGCTCGACGAGAACTGGGAGGTGCTCGGCGAGCCCGTCCAGTCGGCGATGCGCGCGGCCTCCGTCGCGGGCGTCACCGGCATGGAGAACCCGTACGAGCGGCTCAAGGAGCTCACGCGCGGTCGTCGTCTGACGGCCGACGACATGCGCGAGTTCATCGCGGGCCTCGGCCTGCCCGCGGACGTGGCCGCGCGCCTGCAGGAGCTCACCCCCGCCGGCTACACGGGCCTGGCCGCCGCGCTCGTCGCGCACCTCGACGCCTGAGCGGCTCCCCCCGGGGTACGTCGTCTGGTTGATCTGGGCGGACGGCTCTTCCATCGCGCGTCGGTGCTCTGCATGATCGTCACCGGCGCATGCCAGCCGACCGAGCCGCACCCGGAGAACCCGTGCCCCAGCCCCGCCGAGCGCTGCGCCGCCTCGTCGTGCCGGTCGTCGCGACCGTCGCCCTCGTCCTCGGCCTCGCCGCGCCTGCGCACGCCGCGTCGTTCCGGTCCGCGCCGACGCCGGTCGTCACGGGCGTCGCGACGGTCGGCCGGGTGCTCACGGTGCAGCCGGGCACGTGGAAGCCCCAGGCGAGTCTGCGGGTCCAGTGGTACCGCTCGGGCAAGGCGGTGCGCGGCGCCACCGGCCGGTCGTACACGCTGGCCGCCGCCGACCTCGGCACGACGATCAAGGTCACGGTCACCGGCACCCGCGCGGGCTACCCCACCACCGTGCGCACGTCCAAGGCCACCGCGAAGGTCCGTGCCGGGTCGTTCGTCACGGCCACGCCCGTCGTCACAGGCACCGCCGCCGTCGGTGCCCGGCTGAGCGTCAGCACCGGGACGTGGCGTCCGGCGGCGCAGACCCGGGTCCAGTGGTTCGTCGGCAGCAGCGCGGTGGCCGGTGCGACGTCGCGCTCGTTCGTCGTCCCGGCCTCGGCGGTCGGACGGCGCGTGACCGTGAAGGTCACGGGGACGCGCGCGGGCTACCTCACGACGACCCGCACGTCGTCGGCCACCGCGGCGGTGCGCCCGGGCACGCTCACCGCGCCCGTGCCTGCGGTCACCGGCACCGGCCGGGTGGGCAGCACCCTGCGCGTCGAGCCGGGCACCTGGGGCCCTTCCCCGGTCACCCGGAGATACCAGTGGCTGCGTGACGGGACCGCCGTGGTGGGCGCGACCGGGGCCACGTACGGCCTGACGGCCGCCGACCTCGGCACGGCGATCTCCGCGAACGTCACCGGCACCAAGCCCGGGTACGCGACCGTGACACGGACGAGCAACGCCGTACGCGTCGCGTCGGGCGACGCGCCGCTGACCGTGGGCGGCACGCTCACGCGGGACACGACGTGGGACCGGGCGACGAGCCCCGTCGTCGTCATCGCCGAGAACCTGGAGGTGCCGACGGGCGTCACCCTGCGCATCGGGGCGGGCGTCGTCGTCAAGGTCCGGACGACGACGTTCCCCGAGGGCGGGATCGAGCTCACCGGCGGCGCGGTCCACGTCGAGGGCACGAGCGCCGCACCGGTCGTCCTGACCAGCATCACCGACGACACCGCGGGTGGTGACACCAACGGCGACGGCGACCAGAGCGCTCCTCCGCCCGGCGAGGGCGCGTACGACTGGGCCGGGATCGAGTCGACCGCGGGCGGCGACCTGCGGGCCTCCTTCCTCGACCTGCGCTACGCGAGCCACGTCTACGTGCAGCCCGTCCTCGAGCCGACCGTGCTCACCGACTCGAGCCTGGGTCACGTGCAGTGGGACCCCGAGCACTGGCGGGGGACGGGCAAGCCGAGTCTCACGTTCGCGCGCAACGCCGTCGGGGGATGGGTCGGCGCGCGGGACAGCTGGTACGACGCGGGGCCCGGCGACGGTCGCCGGGACAGCGACATCACGCTCCAGGACAACACGTTCACCGGCACCGACGAGCGCTGGGACGGCGCCGCGGTCTTTCTCGACCAGGCAGCCCTGGACCCCACTCGCCTGACCGGCAACTCCTCGACCATCCCGCGGTACGTGTACCTCACCGGCACGCTCACCGACGACTGGACCGTCCGGGACCCCGGCGACAACCTGCGCTTCGGGGTCGCGAGCCTGACGATCGAGGCCGACGCGCACGTCGTCGTGCCCGCGGGGGCCACGGTCGGCGCCGTCGGCCCCGTCGTCGTGCGGGGCGCGCTGTCCTTCGACGGCACGAGCGCCGAGCCGGTGGTGCTGACCGGACCGCAGAGCACCGGTGACGACTCACGGCCCGGCCTCGGGATCATCCAACCCGAGTGCGGCGCGACGGTCGACGCGTCGTACCTGCACGTCACCCACAACTGGCTCGGGAACGTGCTCTCGGGCGAAGCCGACCGCGTGAGCATCACCGACTCCGAGCTCGACGGCGGGATCGGAGTCAGGCTGTGCGGCACCGAGAGGTCCGTGGTCGAGCGCAACGACCTGACGTACGGCAGCTTGGGCGTCTCGTCCCGCTACACGCCGGCCCCCGACCCGCGGGTCCTGCACAACACCGTGGGCGGTGGGGCCCCGAACAGCTCCGTCATGGTCAGCCTGAGCATGACGGAGATCGACCCCCAGGCCCTGACCACCAACGTGCTGCAGCGCCCCGGCGTGTTCGCCTTCTCCGGCGACCTGCCCGCGGGGTACACCCTCGGACCGCTCCCGAACGTCACCTGGTCGCCGGACCTCATCGAGATCACCGACCTGCGCATCGCCGCCGGCACGTCGCTCGTCGACGGGACGCTGCAGGCGATCGGCGGGACGCTCACCCTGGCGGGCACCGCCGAGGACCCGGTCGAGCTGACCGGCGTCCAGGTGTACGCCGGCGGCGGGAGCACCGTGAGCGCGCAGCACACGAGGTTCGCCAGCGTCGACACGGGCAGCGTCTGGGGACACACCGTCAGCACCGTGCGCGCGGGCGGCGAGGACACCCTGCTCCTCGACGACATCACGTTCGTCGGCCACTCGGACCCCGACGACCCGTATACCGAGGAGCCGTGCATCGAGACCTTCGGGGACACCTCGGGGCACGTGCGCGGGGACCTGTCGGGCTGCCGGTTCGCGCTCAAGGCCGGCGCGAGCTTCGACGCGCGGTACGTCAGCTGGGGGCACGCGTCCGGGCCGGGGCCGTGGGGCGCGGGCGCACGCGTCGAGGGGCTCGCGCGGACCTTCCCGTGGATCGGCTACGTGGCGCCGCCCGCACCGCCGAGCACCCCGCCGCTCCCGACGAGGAGCGCGGTGTGTGCGCCCAACACGATCCTCGCGCTGCGAGGCTCCGGCGAGACCCCCGGTGGCCCGGCCGCGTACGACAGCGCGTACTACGACCAGTTCAGCTACACCCGGATGACGACCACGACGCGTCCGTCGCAAGTCAGCCCGACCCCCGAGCTGTACGCCGACGCGTTCCGCGGCCTGGGCGGGCGCATCCAGCAGGTGCTCACCGGCCAGCGGCAGCTCGACGACGAGCCGTGGCTGGTCCGGGACGCGGGGGTCGGGCTGCTCGACGAGCTCGCGGCGGACGGGCTGGACGTCGACACGCTGGTCAGCGTCCAGCCCGTGATGTACCCGGCCCTGTCGACCGACGAGCTCGCGGCCACCTTCGGCCCGTCGGACCGGTTCCCGTTCTTCTCGGTCGACCTGGCGCGGTTCGCGTCGTACCTCGTGAGCATCTCCTCCGGGATCGACGCGCTGAACAGGTCGCTCGACCGGCTCGAGCGCGACTGCCCGAGCACGTCGATCATGCTGGTCGGCTACTCCCAGGGCGCCCTGGCGATCCACGCCGCCCTGTCCGGGCGCACAACCGCCGCGCAGACGTCGGTGTTCGACATGATCACGGGGGTCCTGCTGCTCGCCGACCCGCTGCAGAACGCGGGCGCGGACCAGATGACGCTGATGGGCATGACCCCCCAGCTCGGCGACCAGCCGCTCGGCTCGATCGAGCTGCTCATGCAGACGGCCGCTGCCCGTGGGCTGATCGACGAGGTCGCCCCCGACCTGGCGAGCATGTACGCGCCCTACCCCGAGGCTCTCGCGTCCCGGACGCTGACCTACTGCCAGCGCGGTGATCTGTTCTGCGCGCCGCAGGCGGGGCTGGCTTTCGAGCAGATGGGCGCCATCCACGGCGGCTACGGCGTGGGACAGCTCACCGCGTTGGGGCAGCGCGCGGCGACGTTCACGTGGAACCGGGGCGACTAGACCGACCGGCAGCCGGCGCGTAGGTGTGACCGTGATCACCCCAGCACGCCCGGAATCGGTTTCGGTGTGGGCGCGCTACCACTTTCGACGGAACCGATCTGGACATGTGACCCGTTTCCTTGCAGAATCGGGCCCGATCCGTCCGTTTTACCCGTTCCTGAGCCCTCGGGCTCGCAGCCGGGGAACCGTCATCGTCCATCCCCCCAAGTCGTAGGCGAGGCCGCCATGACCTTGATGCAGAAGGCGATCACCCCCGCGCTCGCGCGGGCCCACGTCGAGGGCGGTTACGACCGCATGGCCGGCTACGTGGTCCGCGCCGAGGACGTCGCGTTCGCGACGACGCCCGCCCAGCTGTTCGAGGTCCACGGGCTCGGCTACCCGGGTTCGCCGTTCCGTCGCGACGCCCAGTTCATCGACCTGCTCCGCTTCGAGTCCGGCCCGCAGCTGCAGTACCGCGACGTGCCGGGCTACATCGTCCCCCTGTGGTGGCTGCGACACTCCCGCGTCACGCCGGGCGCCGAGCTCGTCCGCGTGTTCGCCGACGGGTCGGTCACGCTCCTGGCGCGCTACGGCGACGTCGGCACGGGCTGGTCGGTCACGAACCTCGGGTACCGCCCCGCGCTCGCCTCGCTGTCGAGGTGCGTCGGACCGGTCGCGAAGTGGCACAGCGCCTACCTCGAGGCGGACCTGGTCGACGGCGGGAACACCGTGGTGCTCGCGCTCGCCAACCCGCCGCTCGCCGAGACCGGCTTCCAGCAGGCGCACTCCGGCCGGTGGTTCCGCCGCGTGCCGCGCGAGGACGTCTCGGAGCTGTTCGAGCTCGACCTCACGGCCCGCTGGAACGGGCTCGCGGTACGCGTCGTCGACCAGTGGCAGGACGCGCAGCGCTACGTGGTCGCGCGGATCTCGCACCTGGGCGACGACCTGGACCACGCCGAGCACCTGCGCCTCGACCGCGTCGAGGCGGGCGTCTACGAGGCGGTCGTGTACGCGGCCGAGCTCACGGACATCCAGACCAACCAGGTCGTGCCGCACACGTGGTCGCCCGGGCCGGCGCGGGCGCTGCGCCGCCCGGTCTCGCAGTCCTCGTCGTACTGAGACCTCGTCGTCCTGAGGCCCCGTCGTCCTGAGGCCCCGTCGTCCTGAATCCCCGTGGCCCTCAGGGCACGGGTGCCGGGGCGGGCAGGTCCGGGACGTCGATCGCGGCCAGGTCGGCCAGCGCCGCGGCGTACGCCGCCGTGTCCCCGGCGCGCGCGGCCTCCCGCGCGCGGACCGTGGGGCCGTGCAGCGCGGAGCGGGCACGGCGACGCGCCTGCCGCGCCGCACGCTCGTCGCGCGCGTCGTCGCCGAGGGCCGACAGCGCCGACTCGAGCCCACCCAGAACGCGGGACCGCTCGGCGAGCACCGCGGGGTTCCACTCGCGCACCCGTCGGTCGGCCTCGTACTCGTCGGCGGCCCGGCGGACGAGGTCCCGCGCGGTCAGGACCGCGCCGTGCTCGGCGGGCGCGTGCTCGGCCACGGTCGTGAGCGAGACGAGCCGCACCCCGGGCAGCGCGCGCACGCCCGGGTCGACGTCGTGCCGCAGCGCGAGGTCGACGACCGTCAGCGGGTGCGCGCTGCCGGACCTGGCCTGCGCCAGAGCGTCGACCGTGAGCACCGCCCCCGCCGCGCCGGAGCACGCGACGACGAGGTCGACGCACGTGAGCTCGTCGGCGAGGTCGGCCCCCGCGGGCACCGACGTCACGCCCCGCGCGGCGGCGAACGGCGCGGCACGTCCGCTCGGTGAGTAGACGCGCACGTCGCGGCAGCCGCGCGCCTTGAGCGCCGCGAGCGAGGCGCCGGCGTACGAGCCGGTGCCGATGAGCACGCACCGCACCTGGTCCCACGCGACGAGGTCGCGCTCGGCGATGTCGAGCGCGACCCCCACCACGGACCGGCCGGTCGAGCCGAGGCCGGTGTGCTTCTCGACCGTACGGGAGACGCGCGAGGCCGCCTGGAACAGGCCCTCCAGCGCGCTCGTCGTGGTGCCGTCCTTGCGTGCGGTCGTCAGCGCGCGCCGAACCTGCCCGGCGATCTCCCGCTCGCCGACGACCATCGACTCGAGCCCGCTCGCGACCGCGAACAGGTGCGCGGCCGAGTCCGTGCCGACCTCGACGGCGAGGTGCGCGGCGACGCTCGTCGGGTCGTAGCCGGACCGGGCGGCGACGGTGGCGGCCACGGCCTCGCGCGCCTCGGGTGCGTGGGCGGCGTCGTCGACGTCGAGATACAGCTCGAAGCGGTTGCACGTCGCGAGCACGACGGCACCGCAGATCGAGGGGGACGCACCGACGAGCTCACGGCCCACGGCGTGCACGTCCGACGAGAGACGCTCGAGCACTCCGAGGTCGAGATCACGGTGCGATGCGACGAGGGACAGCAGCACCACGTGCTCGATTCAACCATCCGGGCAACCCGGACAAGAAATGTCAGGCACAATCAACGGATGCTTTCCGCTGGTCATCCGCTCGTCGACGGGCGCACGTCACATTCTCCGCTGGTGCTGGCTTATTCCGGTGAGCGCCCGCAACGCCTCCCGGTGTGGTTCATGCGACAGGCCGGGCGCTCCCTTCCGGAGTACCGCGAGCTGCGCGTGGGCACCGCGATGCTCGAGGCGTGCCTCGACCCCGTGCTCGCCTCCGAGATCACGCTGCAGCCCGTGCGCCGGCACGGGGTGGACGCGGCGATCTTCTTCTCGGACATCGTCGTGCCGCTGCGGCTCGCAGGGGTCGACGTCGAGATCAAGCCCGGCGTCGGGCCCGTCATGGGCGCGGCCGTCCGGACGGCCGACGACGTCGCGCGCCTGACCGAGCTGACGCTGACCGACGAGGCGCTCGCGCCCGTCGCCGAGGGCGTCGCCCGCACGGTCGCGCAGCTGGGCAGCACACCGCTGATCGGCTTCGCCGGTGCGCCGTTCACGCTCGCGGCGTACCTCGTCGAGGGCGGCCCGTCGCGCGACCACCTGGCCGCCCGCACGCTCATGCACGCCGACCCGCAGACGTGGCAGGCGCTCACGCGCTGGACCGCGGAGGTCACCGGGGCGTTCCTGCGGGCGCAGGTGCTCGCGGGCGCGTCGGCCGCGCAGCTCTTCGACTCGTGGGCCGGCGCGCTGTCCCTCGCCGACTACACCGCGCACGTCGCCCCCGCGTCCGCCCGAGCGCTCGCGTCCGTGGCGGACCTCGACGTGCGGACCGTGCACTTCGGCACCGGCACGGGTGAGCTGCTCGCGGCGATGCGGGACGTGGGCGCCGATGTCGTCGGCGTCGACTACCGCATCCCGCTCGACGAGGCTGCGCGGCGTGTCGGGGGCGGCACGCCGCTGCAGGGCAACATCGACCCCGCACTCCTTGCGGCGCCGTGGCCCGTGCTCGAGGCCCACGTCCGCGACGTCGTCGCGCGCGGGAAGGCCGCCCCGGCGCACGTGGTCAACCTGGGCCACGGCGTGCCGCCGAGCACGGACCCGGCGGTGCTGACGCGCGTCGTCGAGCTCGTCCACTCGCTGTGAGCCGGCGATGAGCGAGCGTGCGGCGGACGAGGAGTGGGGCGCGGTCGTCGTCGGCGGAGGGCTGGCCGGGCTGGTGGCGGCGCGCGAGCTGCTGCGGGCCGGGGTGCGCACGCTCGTCGTCGAGGGGCGTGACGCGGTCGGCGGCGCGGTGCGAGGGCACGTCGTCGGCGGGCTGACGCTCGACGCGGGCGCGGAGTCGTTCGCGACGCGCGGCGGGACCGTCGCCGCGTACGTCGACGAGCTGGGGATCGGCGACCGCGTCGTCGCGCCCAGCCCCCGGGGCTCGTGGGTGCACCTGGCCTCGGGCGACGGCCCGCTGCCGCGCACCGGGCTGCTCGGCATCCCCTCGCGGCCGTGGGCGACCGACGTGCGGCGCACGCTCGGCATCCTCGGTGCGGCGCGCGCGAGCCTCGACCTGGTGCTGCCGTCGCGGGTCGGCGCTGGCACGACGACGCTCGGCGGCCTGGTCCGCGCACGCATGGGGGCGCGGGTCGTCGACCGGCTCGTGCGGCCCGTCGTCGGTGGCGTGCACGCCGCAGATCCCGACGAGCTCGCGGTCGACGCCGTCTCGCCGGGCCTGCCCGCCGCGCTGCGCTCGTCGCGCTCGCTCGCCCGGGCGGTGCGCTCGCTGCGGGCCGCGGCGCCCGCCGGCTCGGCCGTGCAGGGCCTCGACGGGGGCCTGCACGTGCTCGTCGAGACCCTCGCGGCGCAGGTCAGCGACCTCGGCGGCAGCATCCGCACGCGCACCCGCGCGACCGGCGCAGAGCCGCAGCCGAGCGGGACCGTGCTGGTCGAGCTGTCCGACGGGACCAACGTGCGCGCGCAGCGCCTGGTGGTCGCGACCCCGCAGGGCCTGCCGCTGCTCGCGTCCCTGCTGCCCGGGCTCGACGGCGTCGCGCTCGACGACGGCGCCGACGTCCGGCTCGTGACCCTGGTGCTCGACGCGCCCGAGCTCGACGCCGCACCGCGCGGCACGGGCGTGCTCGTCGGGCGGGACGCGAGCGACGTGCGGGCCAAGGCCCTGACGCACGCGACCGCGAAGTGGCCGTGGCTCGCGGCGCAGGCGGGGCCGGGCAGACACGTCGTGCGGCTGTCGTACGGCCGCGGCGACGAGCCCGGCACGCCGGACGTCCCGCAGGGCGCGGGTGGCGGGCCCGAGCTCGTGGCGCAGGCGCTCGCCGACGCGTCGGTGCTGCTCGGCGTCCCGCTGACGGACCGGCAGGTCACGGCGACCGCGGTGGTGCGCTGGACCCAGGCGCTGCCGCGCCCGAGCGCCCGGCACCGCGACGCGGTCGCGTCCGTCCGCGCGGCTCTCGCGGCACCGGCGGACGGCACGACGGTGCCCGTGGCGGCGTGCGGTGCGTGGCTCGCCGGGAACGGGATCGCGTCGGTGATTCCCGACGCCGTCGCGGCCGCGCGCTGCGTCGTCGGACCTACGGCCGAGAATTCTTTCTGACAATGCGTCCCGAAGGCATCACGTTCCCGTGACAGGATAAGGATATCCTTACCTTGCATTCCTGGGACGAGCGTCAAGAATGGCCGACGACGGCATTCTGACAACGCGTCACGACGACGTCACCGCGCCCCATTGTTTCGACACATCGGCGGACGAAGGACCACACTGAGGCTCATGCCTGTGGTCCGGATCGGTACGCGCGCCTCCACGCTGGCGCTCACGCAGACGGGACACGTGGCCGACGACCTGGCCCGGCTCGGCGGGTTCGACGTCGAGATCGTGCACGTGCGCACCGAGGGGGACCGCCTCAAGGGGAGCCTGGCCACCATCGGCGGCACGGGCGTGTTCGTCACCGCGCTGCGCGACGCGCTGCTCGACGGCCGCTGCGACGTCGCGGTCCACTCGCTCAAGGACCTGCCCACCGCGCCGGCGCCCGGGCTGACCGTCGCCGCGATCCCGCTGCGTGAGGACCCGCGCGACGCGCTGTGCGCGCGCGACGGCCTGACCCTGCGCGAGCTGCCCGCCGGCGCGCGCGTCGGCACCGGCTCGCCGCGCCGCATGGCCCAGCTGCTCGCCGCCCGACCCGACCTGGAGGTCGTCGACATCCGCGGCAACGTCGACACGCGCCTGGGCCGCGTCGCGGGCTCGAGCCACGGCCCGGGCGACCTCGACGCGGTGGTCCTGGCCCGCGCGGGGCTCGCACGGCTCGGTCGGCTCGACGCCGTGACGGAGGTCCTGGACCCCGAGGTCATGCTCCCCGCGCCCGGACAGGGTGCGTTGGCGGTCGAGGTGCGCACCGCCGACCTCGCCGACCCGACCGCGCCGCTCGCCGCCGCGCTCGCCGCCCTGGACCACCTGCCCACGCGGCTCGCGGTCGTCGCGGAGCGCGCGCTGCTCGCGCGCCTCGAGGCCGGCTGCGCCGCACCGGTCGGCGCGCTCGCGTCGGTCGACACGCTCGGCGCGGAGGGTGCGAGCGTCACGGTCGAGGCCGTCGTCGCGCGCACCGACGGCACTCGCGTGCTGCGGCACGGGGTCAGCGCCACGACGAACGTGGGGTGGGACGGGGAGCAGCCGCGCGTCGTGCCGCAGCCGTTCGTCGACGAGGACACCGCCCGGGACGCGGGCGAGTGCCTGGCCGCCCTGCTGCTCGAGCAGGGAGCGGCCGAGCTCGCGCCGCTCGGTCCGCGCGCATGACGGCAGGCACGGCGGGACCCGACGCGGGTCCGCTCGCCGGCTGGCGCGTCCTGGTCCCACGACCCACGGCCGGGCAGTCGGCCGCGGTCGTCGCACTGGCCGCAGCGGGTGCGAGCGCCGAGCTCGTGCCGCTCATCGCGATCGAGGCGCCGCAGGAGACGGGACCGCTCGACGACGCGCTGCTCGCGCTCGGCGCCGGCTGGTACCGGTGGCTCGTCGTGACGAGCGGTGCGGCCGTCCCCGTCCTCGCGGAGCGCGCGCGGGCGGGCGGACGCTCGATCGCGGCGCTCGTCGCCGACGGCCGGGTGCAGGTCGCGGCGGTCGGTCCGGGCACGGCCCGTGCGCTGGGCGACGCCGACCTGCGCGCGGCACTGACCCCGCGCGGCGCGTCCACAGGCGCCAACCTGGCCGCGCAGTGGCCGTCGCCCGCGAGCGCACCGGCCGACGAGCGTCCCGCGCGCGTGCTGTTCACCCGCGGCGACCTGGCCGCCTCCACGGTCGCGGACGGGTTGCGGGCGCGCGGGTGGCTGGTCGACGAGGTCGTCGCCTACCGCACCGTCACGGCGCCGCCGCCGCCCGACGACGTGCGCGACGCGTGGCGCAGCGGCGCGATCCGCGCGGCGCTGCTGACCTCGGCGAGCACGGTGCGCGCGCTCGTCGAGCACCTGGGGGCGCCGCCCGCGGGCACGTTGCTCGTCGCGATCGGCCCGACGACCGCGGACGAGGCCCGCCGGCTCGGCCTGCCGCTCGCGGCGACCGCCGACGAGCAGACCATGGGCGGCCTCGTCGCGGCGCTCGCCCGCGCCGCAGCGGCCGACGACGTGCGCACGCAGGCGCGAGACTCGCTCGTCGGACCTCAGACCGTCGGGGAAGATGGACGGAACGGACAGGAGACCACGTGAGCACCGACCCGATCGGCGTGCCGACCCCCGGCCGCGTCCGGCCACGCCGCCTGCGCGCGACCCCCGCGGTCCGTCGCCTCGTGCGTGAGGTCGACGTCCACCCGCGCCAGCTCGTCCTGCCCGTGTTCGTGCGCGAAGGGCTCGACGAGCCGCGCGCGATCGCGTCGATGCCCGGCGTCGTGCAGCACACGCTCGACTCGCTGCGCGGTGCCGTCGCCCAGGCGGCGGCCGCTCGTCTGGGTGGCGTCATGGTGTTCGCGGTCCCGCGGGTGCGGGACGCGGTCGGTTCGCAGGCCACGGCGCCCGAGGGCATCCTCAACCGCGCGCTGACGGTCGCGGCCCAGGAGGCCGGCGACGCGCTCGTCGTGCAGGCGGACCTGTGCCTCGACGAGTTCACCGACCACGGCCACTGCGGCGTGCTGACGCCCGACGGCCGCGTCGACAACGACGCGACGCTCGTGCGGTACGCCGAGATGGCGCTCGCGCAGGCCGCAGCGGGAGCCCACCTCGTCGGGCTCTCCGGGATGATGGACGGCCAGGTCGCGGCCGTGCGGGACGCGCTGGACGCCGCCGGGTACGACGAGGTCGCCGTGCTGGCGTACGCCGCCAAGTACGCCTCGGCGTTCTACGGCCCCTTCCGCGACGCGGTCGAGTCGCAGCTCGTGGGCGACCGCCGGACGTACCAGATGGACCCCGCGAACCGCCGCGAGGCGGCCCGCGAGGTCGCGATCGACATCGCCGAGGGCGCCGACGTCGTCATGGTGAAGCCCGCGATGGCGTACCTGGACGTGCTCGCCGACGTGGCCGCGACCAGTTCTGTCCCGGTTGCGGCCTATGCGGTGTCCGGCGAGTACGCCATGATCGAAGCCGCCGCAGCGGCGGGGTGGATCGAGCGCGAACGGGCGATACGTGAGTCCGTGCTCAGCATCCGTCGCGCGGGTGCCGATCACGTACTGACGTACCACGCGACGGAGCTGGCCGGGTGGCTGGCGGAGGAGTACCGATGAGCCCGACGAACGCCGAGGTGTTCGCGCATGCCCAGGCCGTGATCCCGGGCGGGGTCAACTCGCCCGTGCGTGCGTACGGCTCGGTCGGCGGGACACCCCCGTTCATCGCCTCGGCGAGCGGCGCCTACGTCACCGACGTCGAGGGTCGCCAGTACGTCGACCTCGTCGGGTCGTGGGGGCCTGCGCTGCTGGGTCACGCGCACCCCGAGGTCGTCGCCGCCGTGCAGGCGGCCGCCGCGCGCGGTCTGAGCTTCGGGGCGCCGACGACGACCGAGGTCGAGCTCGTCGACGCCGTCCGCTACCGCGTGCCCGCCGCCGAGTCCGTGCGCCTGGTCTCCACGGGCACCGAGGCGACGATGACCGCGCTGCGCCTCGCGCGCGCCGCGACCGGGCGCGACCTCGTCGTGAAGTTCGCCGGCTGCTACCACGGGCACGTCGACGCGCTCCTGGCCGAGGCCGGCTCGGGCCTGGCGACGCTCGCGCTGCCGGGCTCCGCGGGCGTGTCGGCGGCCGTCGCGGCCGAGACGATCGTGCTGCCGTACAACGACGTCGAGGCGGTCCGCGCGGCGTTCGCGACGCACGGCGACCGGATCGCCGCGATCATCACCGAGGCCGCTCCCGCGAACATGGGCGTCGTCCCGCCCGCGCCGGGGTTCAACGCCGAGCTGCGGGCGATCACGCACGAGCACGGCGCCCTGCTCATCCAGGACGAGGTGCTCACGGGATTCCGCGTCGGGTTCTCCGGCTGGTGGGGGCTCGAGGGGCTGCGCGAGGGGTGGGCGCCCGACCTGCTGACGTTCGGCAAGGTCATCGGCGGCGGCCTGCCGGTCGCCGCTGTCGGCGGGCGGCGCGACCTCATGGCGCAGCTCGCGCCGGTCGGGCCCGTGTACCAGGCCGGGACCTTGTCGGGGAACCCCGTCGCCACCGCCGCGGGCCTGGCCACGCTGCGCCTCGCGGACGCCGCGGTGTACGCGACGGTCGACGAGGCCGCGGGCCGGCTGCGGGACGCGGTGACCAAGGCGCTCGCGAACGCGGGCGTCCCGCACGCGCTGCAGTGGGCCGGCTCGCTGTTCTCGATCGCGTTCGGCGCGCAAGCCGCGCAGGTCGGCGTGCGCGACTACGCCGCGGTCCAGGCGTCCGAGCACTGGCGGTACGCGCCGTTCTTCCACGCGCTGCTCGACGCGGGGATCTCCGCCCCGCCGTCCGCGTTCGAGGCGTGGTTCGTCTCGGCCGCGCACGACGACGAGGCGCTCGGCCGCATCGAGGACGCCCTGCCGGCCGCCGCGCACGCCGCGGCGACGGCCACGCGCGACTGACCCACGCCGTCCGGAGGCGCGCTCCGGATGCGCGCGCCCACGCGGCTTCGTATGCTCCCGGCAACCACCGCGACGCGGTCGCGTCCGGGAGCGAGAGCGACCGGTGACGGTCCTGGGGCACGCCTTGTGCGGGCGAGCCGGGGGCGCGCGCCGCGTCCAGCGGTGGTCGCCGACCACACCCTCACGTCGCCGCGAAGAAGCTCGCTCACGGACTTGGCACTCTCCCACCGAGAGTGCTAACAATGGAGACGTAGCCGTCCCGGCGGACCGCGGTCCCCGGGCAGCCCCGAGCCCGGAGGGTCCGGGCTCACCGAGAGGGAGGTGAGGGTTCATGGCTACGCGATTCGACCCCTTCCAGGAGCTCGACCGCTTGTTCGGTCAGGTGTTCACGGCAGACCGCGCGTCGACCACGATGCCCATGGATCTGTACCGCGCGGGCGACCACTACGTCCTGCACCTCGACCTGCCGGGTGCCGACCCGGGCACCATCGACGTCTCGGTCGAGGACCGCGCGCTGACGATCCGCGCGCAGCGCACCGCGCGCACCGAGGACGGCGTGCAGTGGCTGACCAAGGAGCGCCCCGTCGGGACGTACGCGCGCCAGCTCACGCTCGGCGCCGGCCTCGCGCTCGACCAGATCGAGGCGACCTACACCGACGGCGTGCTGACGCTCTCGATCCCCGTGGCCGAGGAGGCCAAGCCGCGCAAGATCGACGTCCAGCACGGCGACCGCGCGCAGCAGCCCGCGATCGAGGCCTCTGCCGCCTCCTGAGCCTGACTGAGCCCGACCGTCCGCGGCCGGCGCCGCACGCCCTCGGGGCACGGCGCCGGCCGCGCCACGTCTCGCGTCAGGCGTGCGCGGCCCGGTCGGGCTCCGGGAGGTCGAGCAGGTCCCGGCCCACCGGGAGGCGACGGTCGAACCACCGCGCCGCGCTCAGGTCGTAGCCGAGCAGCCCCGCGGCGGCGTCGGCCGCCCGGCCCACGCGCAGGTCCCGCGCCACGTCGTGCCCCTGCCGGCTCGCGACGTCCATGCCGAGCGCCAGGCCCAGCCGCGCGTGCGGCAGCTCGAGCTCCCACCACGAGACGCCCGTGGCGTCGTGCGCCCACAACCGCAGGCCGTGCGCATGCCGGAGCAGTGGCTCGAGCTCGCGCAGCGCGCCGGGCACCCCGAGCGGCACCGCGCCCGGACCGGCGGACGGGACCACGCGCAGGCCGTCGCGCGCGGGCCGCACCCACACCGGCGCCGCCGAGCCCTGCGGCAACGAGCGCACGAACGACCGCGCCTGCCGGGCGCTGAGCTCGGCCCGCACGGTCATCACCGACGCGATCGACGGGAGCTCGGCGAGCGAGCGCACCCACCGTGCGGGCAGCACGACCCGGCGCTCGTGCACGCGGGACTCCGGCGTCGGCGTGCCCAGGCCCGCCGCGTGGACGACCAGTCGCATCGGGTCGCGCGGCAGCGGGCCGCCGAGCAGCTCACGCACGCGCTGGCCGAGCTCGACGTTCGTCGTCCCCGGCGCGTGGTCCGTCAGGTCGAGGCCGCTGGGCAGCAGGTCGAGACGCGCGCCCACGGCGCAGCACCCGGACAGGCTCTCGAACCGGACCACGCCCTCGCCGGTCGTGACGAACGGGTCGGCGAGCTCGGGGGAGACGCCGTCGGACGTGTCGTAGCGCGAGGCCGCGACCCGCGCGACGACGAGCAGACCGGTGCCGAGCACGTCGGCCCGCTCGGCACGGCCGTCGACGAAGGTGCGCCTCTCGGTCGTCGCGAGCCCGAGCCGGACCTCGCCGCGCTCGACGCGCAGCCCGGACCGGCCGGCGTACCGGAACGCGACCTGCGTGGTGCTCACCCGTGGTGCATCGGCACCCCGAAGGTCACGGTTGAGTCACGACGCGCTTCCGTCAGTGCGTCGCGACGGCGCCGGACTCACGGGACGCGGTAGCGGCCCCAGCCTCGTCGGGCGCTGCGGCGTGGTCGCGGGCGGTGGCCTCGTCGACGACCGTCGCCTCGGTGAGGGCCGCGAGCTCGTCGGCGACTTTGTCGCGGCCGTACGCGCGCACCGACAGGACGACGGCCCCGACCCACACGACCGCGAGGGTGCCGAGGATCCATGCCTGCGCGGGGGTGCCGGCCAGGCCCACCCAGTCGGAACGGATGATCGTGCGCGTGTTCGTCAGGACGATCACGCCGCCCACGGCCGAGCCGAGGATGCGCGGCGGGATGAGCCGCACGAGCCACGCGGCGATGGGCGCGGCGATCAGGCCCCCGATGAGCAGCGCCACGACCCACGCGGCGTCGATGCCCTGCGAGCCCAGCGAGAGCAGGAACCCCAGCGACGCGGCGATCGCGACCAGGAACTCCGAGGTGTCGATCGAGCCGATCACCTTGCGCGGCTCCATGCGGCCCGACGCGAGCAGTGCGGGCGTCCCGACCGGGCCCCAGCCGCCGCCGCCCGTCGCGTCGACGAAGCCCGCGACCAGGCCGAGCGGCGTGAGGAACCGCTTGCGCACGGGCTGGCCGAGCCGGTCCTTGCGCAGCCCCTTGAACGTGAACCGGATGAGGATGTACGTGCCGAGCGCGAGCAGGATGCCGGACATCACGGGGGCGGCCGCGTCGCTCGCGAGGCGCGAGAGCACGGTCGCGCCGAGGAACGCGCCGATCGCGCCGGGCACGCCCACGCGCCGCACGACCTTCCAGTCCACGTTCCCGAACCGCCAGTGCGAGAGGCCCGACGCGAGCGTGGTCCCGATCTCGGCGAGGTGCACGGTCGCGGACGCCGCCGCGGGGTTGGTCCCGATCGCGAGCAGCAGCGTCGTGGACGTGACGCCGTACGCCATGCCGAGCGCGCCGTCGACGAGCTGCGCGGCGAGGCCGACGACGGCCAGGAGCACGAGCTGCGGCATGGTGGGATTCCTTCGGGTCTGGGCGGTTCTCGCCGCCAACCCGATAATCCCGACCCGCCAACTCGATATTCAACCCCGGTCCCAGGATGCAAGACGAGCCGGGCGCGGACCCGTCAGTCGCGGGTGCGCGGCACCGGCTCGCACGAGCGGCCGACGAGCCCGTCGATCAGGGGTTCTCCCACGCGTCGGCGCGCTGCAGCATGGTGCGCACCGTGGCCGGCAGGTCGCCCGAGACGAGCGCCGCGAGCGTCACCTCGTCGAGCACGTCGCGCACGCTGACGCGCAGCGCGACCCACACGTCGAGCAGCGCGGCGGCCGAGCCGTCGTACGACAGCGACGGCGGCCGCTCGTCACGCACCGTGACCAGAGGGCCCTCGGCCGCGCGCATGACGTCCGCGAGGGTGATCTCGGTCGCCGGCCGCGCGAGCTTGTAGCCACCGGACCGGCCGCGCACGCTCACGACCACGCCGCCGCGCCGCAGGTCGCCGAGGATGCGCTCGAGGAAGCTCGTCGGCAGGCCCTGCCCGACCGCGAGCGTCTCGACCGCGACCGGCTGTCCCTGCGGGCTCGTCGCCAGCTCGGCGCACGCCCGCACCGCATAGTCCGCCTTCGCCGAGACCCGCATGCGCTCATTGTGCCGGTCACGCCGCGCGCACCCGGTACCCGAGGTCCCACCCGGCGATTCCCCCGCCCTAACCCCCGACGAGCCCGCGGTCGCTCAGGCTTCCGGCCTCCATAGCCGGAGCGGACGCGGGGTCAGGCGCCGTCGGGAGCTCGCCCGTGAGCAGGTCGGCGAGGGTGACGCGGTCCAGGACGCCGTGCAACGTGTCGTCGAGCGCACCCCACAGCATCGGCAGGTGTCGTGCGACGCCCCGGTACGCGAGCGTGTCCGGGAGCGTGGCGCGCACGGTGACGAACGGCCCCTCGAGCGACGAGAGCACCGGCCCGACGAGCACCTCGGCGGCCGGCCGCGCGAGCTGGAAGCCCCCACGCGCGCCGCGCTTCGAGACCACGTACCCGAGCTTGCGCAGCTCGGTGAGGATCTGCTCGGCGTACTCACGCGGCAGGTCCTGCTCGGCGCTCAGCACCTCGGCGGTGACGAGCGCGGGCGCGCGCTCGGCCAGCAGCAGCAACGCGCGCACCGCGTAGTCGACCTTGGCGGAGATGTGCACGCGCGCGCCTCAGGCGGGCACGGGCTCGGGCGTGCGCGACGAGTCCGCCGGGAACGGCGTCGCGACGAGCGGGCGCAGCCACACCGTGCCACCCGCGACCAGGCCGAGCTCGGCGACCTGCGCGCGCGTGAGCTGCACCCACGGCGTCGACCCGTCCTGCGCGCGCGTCTCGACGCGCACCTCGTGTCCCACGCGCAGCAGCTTGGTCACCTCGACCTGCACCGCACCCGCACGCTCGTCGGTCAGCACCTCGATGTCGTGCGGCCGGACCAGCACCCCGCCGAGCCGCGTGACCGGACCCAGGAAGGACATGACGAACTCGTTGGCCGGGTGGTCGTACAGCTGAGCAGGCGAGCCCACCTGCTCGATGCGCCCCTGCGAGATGACGACGATCTCGTCGGCCACCTCGAGCGCCTCCTCCTGGTCGTGCGTGACGAACAACGTCGTGACGTGCACCTCGTCGTGCAGGCGACGCAGCCAGTCCCGCAGCTCCTTGCGGACCTTCGCGTCGAGCGCACCGAACGGCTCGTCGAGCAGCAGCACCTCGGGCTGGACCGCGAGCGCGCGCGCCAGTGCCATGCGCTGGCGCTGCCCGCCCGAGAGCTGAGACGGGAGCCGGTCGGCGAACTGCTCGAGGTGCACGAGCTCGAGAAGCTCGCGCACCCGGTCGCGGACCTCGGCCTTCGGGCGCTTGCGGATCTCGAGCCCGAACGCGACGTTGCGCGCCGTGGTCAGGTGCTTGAACGCGGCGTAGTGCTGGAACACGAACCCGACCGAGCGGCGCTGCGGCGGCAGGAACGTCGCGTCCCGGCCCCCGATCTCGACCGTCCCGCTGTCGGGGTAGTCCAAGCCCGCGATGATCCGCAGGAGCGTCGACTTGCCGCCGCCCGAGGGGCCGAGCAGCGCGGTCAGGCCGCCGGGCTTCACCTCGAGGTCGATGTCCTCGAGCGCGACGAAGTCGCCGAACGACCGGTGCACGCCGCGCACGACGATCCCGGACCGGGCCTCGGGGCTGGACTGCGGCGTGGCGTGGTCGTTCACGAGCGCTCCTCCTTGGGCCGCAGCGCGGCGATGACGACGATCAGCGCGACGGCGATCGCCATGAGCACGAACGCGGCGGCGAACGCCTGCCGCTGCGCGTCCGCGCCGAGCTCCTGGTACGAGTCGTTGACGTACAACGTGAGGGTCTGGGACTCGCCGGCGACCGAGCCGGAGACCACCCGGACCGCGCCGAACTCGCCCAGCGAGCGCGCCAGGCTCAGCGCGACGCCGTACGCCAGCGCCCACCGGATCGTCGGGAGCGTGACGCGCCAGAACCGCTGCCAGGCGCTCGCACCGAGCGACTGCGCGGCCTGCTCCTGCTCGACGCCGGCCTCCTCGAGCGTCGGCACGACCTCGCGCAGCACGAGGGGCAACGAGACGAGCACGGTCGCGAGCACCATGCCCGGCACGGAGAAGATGACGCGCACACCCGCGTCCTCGAGGGCCCCGCCGAACCAGCCGTACGTGCCGTAGACGAGGATCAGCGCGACGCCGACGACGATCGGCGAGATCGAGACCGGGAGGTCGATCACAGCCGAGACGAAGCGCCGTCCCCAGAACCGGTAGCGCACGAGCAGCACGCCCATGCCGACGCCGAACACCGTGTTGAGCACGGTCGCGATGCCCGCGACGACCGCGGTGAGCCGCAGCGCCGCGAGGAAGTCGTCGGACGTCAGCACGTCCCAGACGGGTGCGAGGCCGTCGGCGAAGGTGTGCTGCACGACCGACACCACGGGCAGCGCCACGAGCCCGAGCACGTACCCGATCGCCACCAGCCGCAGGACCCACGCGGTGCGCGTGGTGCGGCGACGCGCTCGTCGGACCCGCGCGTCCACGCGGTGGGGTGGGTGAGCGACTCGGCGCGGCCCGCGGGCGACGGGGCGCTCCTCCAGGTCAACCACGGCGGGCCGTCCGGCGCTGGACCACGTCGAGCACGACGAGCACGACGACGGCGACCGCGAGCAGCAGGGTCGCGACCGCCGCCGCGGCGACCGGCTCCTGCGACTCGATCATCTTGAGGATGTAGGACGACGACACCTGCGTCTGGCCGATGAGGTTGGCCGAGATGAGGATGACCGACCCGAACTCGCCCAGCGCCCGCGCAAAGCTCAGCGCGGCCCCCGAGAGCACCGCGGGGGTGACGGTCGGCAGGATCACGCGCCGGAAGGTCGTGAACCCGGACGCGCCGAGCGACGCGGCGGCCTGCTCGACCTCGCGGTCCGCGTCGATGAGCACGGGCTGCACCGAGCGCACGACGAACGGCAGCGTGACGAACAGCAGCGCGAGCACCACGCCGGCACGCGTCCCGACGAGGTTGATCCCGAACGGCCCGCTCGGCCCGTACAGCGTGATGAGTACGAGCCCCGCGACGATCGTCGGGAGTGCGAACGGGATGTCGATGACCACCTCGAGGACGCGCTTGCCGGGGAACTGGTCGCGCACCAGCACCCACGCGACGAGCGTGCCGACGACCGCGTTGACGGCGGTGACCAGCAGGGCCGCCCCGACCGTGAACCGGATCGCGGACAGCGCCTCGGCGTCCGTGACGGCGTCCCAGAAGCCCGCGAGGCCGTCCTCGAAGGCGGTCGAGACGATCGCGGCGATCGGCAGCAGCACCAGCAGGCTCAGCCACAGCACCCCGATGCCCAGCCCGAGGCTCGCACCGCCCGTGAGCTCGCCCGGGCGACGCCCCCGCGCGAAGGCGGAGGGCGTCGCCCGGGCGACCTGTGCGACGAGCGACACGTCAGCCGCGCAGCTTCGTGACGAGGCCGTTCTCCTTGTCGAACAGCTCGTCGTTCACCGTGCTCCAGCCACCCAGGTCCTCGACCGTGATGATGTCGACGTCCGGGAACGGGTTCGCGGGGTCGTTCGCGCCCTCGACGTCCTGCGCGGGCGCCAGGCCGCTCACCGAGCGGAAGCCGTGCGCGGTGAGCACCTGCTGACCCTCGTCGGACTGGATGAAGGCGAGGAAGTCCTTGGCGGCCTGCGGGGCGGTCGTCGTGACGGCCGCGGGGTTCTCGATGAGGAACGTCGTGTCCGGGACCACGTAGTCGAGCTCGACGCCAGCGGCGCGCGCGGCGATCGCCTCGTTCTCGTACGAGATCAGGACGTCGCCCGTGCCCTTGACGAACGCGTCGGTGGCCGTGCGGCCCGAGTCGTTCCAGCTCACGACGTTGCCGATGAACTGCTGGAGGTACGCCTCCGCGGCGGCCGTGTCGTCGTTCTCGCCCAGCGCCTGCGAGTACGCGCCGAGCAGGTTCCACTTGGCCGCGCCCGACGTGCCCGGGTCGGCCGTGACGATGCCGATGCCCGGCTTCACGATGTCCGCCCAGCCGTGGATGCCCTTCGGGTTGCCCTTGCGGACGGCGAGCACGACGACCGAGTCGGACACGATGCCCTTGTCCTCGCCGCTGCTCCAGGCCTCGTCGATCAGGCCCTCCTTGGCGATGTTGTCGACGTCGGGCGTGAGCGAGAGCGCGACGAGGTCCGCGTCCTGGCCGGCGATGACCGCGCGGCTCTGCGCCCCCGAGGCGCCGAACGAACCCTTGACCGTGACGCCCTTGCCTGCGTCGGTCGCGGCGAACTCCTGCGCGAGGTCGTCGTACGCGGCCTGGATGACCGCGAAGCCGACGAGGTCGATCGACGTCTCGCCGCCCGCCGCACCGCCGGTGGCCCCGGCCTGGGTGTCGGTGTCGTCGGACGAGCCACACCCCGCCACCGCCAGGAGCGACGCGGCGACGAGCACCGCGGCCAGGCGAGAGGACGTCCGGGCGCGCGGCCCGCTGAGGGTGGACTTCATGGTGGGTGTGCTCCCTGGTCGACGCTCGGGGCTCGGCTTATCCCGAGTTACCCGATCAGAACGATCGGAATACTGGACCCCTGCCGCACGCCCGTCTACGCCCCGTCCACATTTCGGTCATCCGTCTCACATCCCCCCGCACCCACACGCCCCCGACGACCCAGCACCCACTCCGGGTATCAGCGGGAACGGCCGGAGCAACCGCTGGCTCGCGGCCAGACGGACGACGACCCAGCGGCCGCTCCGGGTATGAGCGGGAATGGCCGGAGCAACCGCTGGCTCGCGGCCCGGTTGGGGGTAGTGGGGCTGCCGGGAATACCCCGTGGGGGTATGTTGGTTGGAGCGGGCAGACCGAGGAGGAACGCGTGCACGGCTACGACAGCTCGAAGGATGACTACCTCAAGCGACTGCGGCGCATCGAGGGCCAGGTGCGCGGGATCGCGCGCATGGTGGACGAGGACGTCTACTGCATCGACGTCCTCACGCAGATCGCCGCCGTCACCAAGGCGTTGCAGGCCGTGAGCATCGGCCTGGTCGAGGACCACCTCGGGCACTGCGTCGTCGACGCGGCTCGTCGTGACCCCGAGGAGGGCGCCGCCAAGGTCCGCGAGGCGTCCGACGCGATCGCCCGCCTCGTGCGCAGCTGATGGACCAACCGCGCACCAGAACGCAGCAGCACCAGCACCCCCACAGAACGGGAGAGACACCATGAGCCAGACCACCACCTTCGGCGTCGACGGCATGACCTGCGGGCACTGCGTCCAGCACGTCACCACCGAGCTCGAGGTCCTGCCCGGCGTCACGGGCGTCGCGATCGACCTCGCCGTGGGCGGGTCCTCGCAGGTCACCGTCACGTCCGACGAGCCGCTGTCCGACGAGGCCGTCGCGGCCGCCGTCGACGAGGCCGGCTACGCCGTGACCCCGCGCCGCTCGCTGCTCTAGCAGCCCCCGCACGAACGCCGTCACCACCGGAAGGAAACCGTCATGAGCACCGACGAACGACTCGTGGTCGACCTCGCGGTCGAGGGCATGACGTGCGCGTCGTGCGTCGCACGCGTCGAGAAGCGGCTGCAGCGCCTGCCCGGCGTGACCGCGTCCGTGAACCTCCCGCTCGAGTCCGCGCACGTCATCGGCACCGACCCGTCCGTGACGCACGACGACCTCGTCGCCGCCGTCCGCGCCGCCGGCTACGACGCGCGTGTCACCTCGCCTCTGCCGCACGTGTCGGCGCCGGCGACGCCCGCCGACCACGCCCACGCCGGCCACGCGCCGGCCGACGTGCCGACCGGGGCGGAGCACGGGGTCGAGCACGCGATGGGTGACGGCGGCCTCGAGCACGCGCTGTCCGGTCACTCGATGGCGCCGGGTCATGAGATGGACCCCGACGAGGACACGTCCGCGCCGACCGACGCGCGCGGCGCCGACCTGCGCCGCAGGCTCGTCGTGGCCGCGATCCTCACGGTGCCCGTCCTCCTGCTCTCGATGATCCCCGCCCTGCAGTTCCGGGGCTGGCAGTGGGTCGTCGGCGTGCTCGCACTGCCCGTGGCGACGTGGGCCGCGTGGCCGTTCCACCGCGCCGCGGCGCGCGCCGCACGGCACGGCGCCTCCACGATGGACACGCTCGTGAGCATCGGGATCATCGCCGCGACCAGCTGGTCGCTGTGGGCCCTGCTCCTCGGGGGCGCGGGTGAGCTGGGCATGACCATGACCCCCACGCTGTGGCCGCGCGCCGCCGAGGGGCACATGGCCGTGCCCGAGCTGTACTTCGAGGTCGCCGCGGTGGTGACGACGTTCCTGCTGGCCGGCCGGTACGCCGAGCACCGCTCGCGCCGGCGGGCGGGCGACGCGCTGCGCGCCCTGCTCGACCTGGGCGCCAAGGAGGTCGCGCTCGTCGTGACCGGCCCGGACGGGCGGCGCACCGAGCAGAACGTGCCGATCGACCGGCTGCACGTGGGCGACGAGTTCGCGGTGCGACCCGGCGAGAAGGTCGCGACCGACGGCGTGGTCGTCTCGGGCAGCTCGGCGCTGGACACCTCCTTGCTCACGGGCGAGCCCGTGCCGGTCGCGGTCGGTCCCGGCGACGAGGTCACGGGTGCGACCGTGAACTCCTCGGGCGCGCTCGTCGTGCGGGCGACCCGCGTCGGGGCGGACACGCGGCTCGCGCAGATCGGCCGGCTCGTGGCGCAGGCGCAGACGGGCAAGGCGCCCGTGCAGCGGCTCGCGGACCGGATTTCGGCGGTGTTCGTGCCGGTGGTCCTGGTGCTCGCGCTCGGCACGCTCGTGGTGTGGCTCGCGACCGGCGGCGGCGCGCAGGCGGCGTTCACGGCCGCGGTCGCGGTGCTGATCATCGCCTGCCCGTGCGCCCTGGGGCTCGCGACGCCGACCGCGCTGCTCGTGGGCACCGGGCGCGGCGCGCAGCTCGGGATCCTCATCAAGGGCCCGGAGATCCTCGAGCGCACGCGCCGGGTCGACACGGTCGTGCTCGACAAGACCGGCACCATCACGCAGGGCCGCATGGCGCTCACCGACGTGCTGGTGCCCGCCTCCACCGAGGTCGGCACCGCCGCGGGCAGCACCGCCGGGGCCGGTAAGACGGCGGACGACGAGGAGCGCGAGGCGCTGCGGTTCGCCGCGGCGGTCGAGCGGCAGGCCGAGCACCCGATCGGCGCGGCGGTCGTCGCGGCGTGGGACGAGCTCGCCGCGGCGGGTCCGCGGGGTGCCGCGAGCGTCGGTGAGGACGGTGTACAGATCGGGTCGGACGAGGTGTACGACTTCTCGGCGGTCGCCGGACGCGGCGTCGTCGGCGTGGTCCGCACGGCACACTCCGGGCTCGGGCTCGGCCGCCGCGTGCTCGTCGGACGGCCCACCTGGCTCGCCGAGCAGGGCGTGGACACCGCCGCACTCGCCACGGGCTTCGAGGCGGCCGAGCGGGACGGCGCGACCGCGGTGATGGTCGCGTGGGACGGCCGCGCACGCGCGACCCTCGTCGTGCGCGACCCGCTCAAGGACACGTCCCGCGAGGCGGTCGACGACCTGCGCGCGCTCGGCCTGCGTCCCGTGCTGCTCACGGGCGACAACCCGGGCGCGGCGCACGCGGTGGCACGCGAGGTCGGCATCGACGAGGTGATCGCGCAGGTGCTGCCCGAGGACAAGGTCGAGGCGGTCCGCCGCCTGCAGTCCGAGGGCCGGCAGGTGGCGATGGTCGGCGACGGCGTCAACGACGCCGCGGCCCTGGCCACCGCGGACCTCGGGCTCGCGATGGGCACGGGCACCGACGTCGCGATCGAGGCCGCCGACGTGACCCTGGTCCGCGGCGACCTGCGCTCCGCGGCGCAGGCGATCCGGCTGTCGCGCCGCACGTTGCGCGTCATCCAGCAGAACCTGTTCTGGGCGTTCGCCTACAACGTCGCCGCGATCCCGCTGGCCGCGCTCGGCCTGCTCAACCCGATGATCGCCGGCGCCGCGATGGCGTTCTCGTCGGTGCTGGTCGTGACGAACTCCCTGCGCCTGCGCGCGTTCCGCTGACCGCACGCCCCGCGACCCGGCTGCGCCGATACGCTGCCGAGGTCGCGGGGCCGTCGCGCAGCGTCCCGGGCACCGGCGCGGAGGTGCGACGTGGACGACCGGGCCGTTCCCCCCGAGCACGAGACCGGGCAGACGGTGCCGATGCACACCCCGCCCACGCAGACCCCGCCCACGCACACCCCGCCCACGCGGACCCCGGGGGCCAGGATCGCGCCCGAGCACGTGGTCGACGTGTTCGTCTACGTCGTCGTCCTCAACCTCGCCGCTCAGTACGCGCCCGCGGTGATCGCCGAGACCTTCGCGCTCTCACTGCTGGCCGCGCTGCTGCTCAAGCTGGTCCTCGAGGTGGTCCTCGTCCTCAAGGGCCGCGCCCGGCGGCGCTTCGCCACCGCACCGACCACCGCGGGCCGGGTGCTCGGCGCCCTCACGCTCGCGGTGCTGCTGCCCGGGTCGAAGATCGTCGTGCTCGAGCTGTTCGCGTGGGTGTTCGGCGACGCCGTCCAGCTCGGCGGGTTCTTCCTGGTCACGGCGCTGATCCTGGTCCTGCTCGCCGCACGCCTGGCCGTCCGCCGCCTGCTGTTCCCACCGCCTCCTCAGCGGAAGCGACGGCCCTCGTCGGAGCGGTAGGCGAGCAGCGCGAGCACCGCGAACAGCACGGTCCACGCGAGCAGCACGGGCAGCGCGAGCGGGTAGGCGTCGACGCCCGCGGTGACCTGCACGACGAGGTCGCGCACCGCGCGCGACGGCAGCGCCTTCGAGAACACGTCGAGCCAGTGCGGGAACGCCTCGGGCGGCAGGAACAGACCGCCGGCGAACGCCAGCGGGAACAGCACCGCCTGCACGACGGCGATCGCCGCCTTGGCCGACATCCGGTACCCGATCGCGAGCCCCAGGAGCAGGAAGGGCACGGCCACCCCGACGACGAGCAGCACGGACTGCAGCGCCTGCAGCCAGTCGAGCGACGCCGCGGTGAGCAGCCAGCCGACGAGCACCACGGGCACGAGCGCGAAGTACGCCCAGATCAGCCCGTTGAGCACGCGCCCGGTCAGCCGCGGGCCCGGCCCGGCCGGCAGCGTCCGCAGGTACGGGTCGAACGGCAGCGAGCGCTCCTCGGCGATCCCCGCGCCGAACGAGAACAGGCACGTGGACATCACCGCGAACGTCCCGAGCTGCGCGACGGCCGCGGTCGCCGAGACGGGGTCACCGGCCACCTCGCTCTGCGGCACGACGAAGAACAGCAGCGCGAGCGCGGGGAACAGCAGGTTGCCGATCACCGCGATGGGGATGCGGATCGTCTCGAGGAACCCGAGGCGCGCGTGCAGCACCGCGAGCCGCCAGAACGGCTGGGTGCGCGCCGGGCGCGGAGCCGTCGTCGGGCGGCCCGTCGTGGTCGTCGTGCTGCTCATCGCTCCCCCTCGTGCGCGGGCGCGAGCCGCGCCGCCCGCTCGTCGTCCGTGCCGTGCTGCGGGTGCCCGTGCGGCGCGCGCCCGTCCTGAGGGCGCTCCTCGTGCGGGCGCTCCTCGTGCGGGCGCTCCTCGTGCGGGCGCTCGTCGTGCGGGCCGTCGGAGGTGAGCGCGAGGAACGCCTCCTCGAGGGACGCGCCCCGCACCTCCAGGCCCCGGAAGGGGATCGCCGCGCCGACGAGCCCACGCACCACCGCGTCGGCGTCGGCAGCCAGCAGCGTGAGGCGGACGTCGTCGGCGTGCGCGTCGACCCGGGAGGGCGCCAGCTCACCCGACGCCCGGCTCCCCACCGGTTGCGCCGCGACGACCTCGACGTCGGGCAGCGCCTCGATCGCGAGCCGCGCGGCGGGCGGCACGGTGAGCAGGACGCGGCGGCGCGCGACGAGCGAGAGCACGTCGTCGATCCCGCCGTCGGCGAGCACCCGGCCGTGCCCGACGACCACGACGCGGCGGGCCAGCGCCTCGATCTCCTCGAGGTAGTGGCTGGTCAGCACGACCGTCGCGCCGTCGGCGTGGTAGTCGCGCAGGGCCTGCCAGAGCACGTGGCGCGCCTCGACGTCGAGGCCGGTCGTCGGCTCGTCGAGGAGCACCAGGCGCGGACGTCCGACGAGCGCGAGCGCGACCGCGAGCCGCCGCTTCTGGCCGCCCGAGAGGCCGCCGGTCTGCCGCCGGGCGAGCTCGGTGATCCCGAACCTGGTGAGCAGCTCGTCGGTCGACATGGGGTCCGGGTAGTGGCCCGCGACGAGCGCGACGACCTCGCTCACGCGCAGCGTGGGCGGCAGGCCGGTCTCCTGCGGCGTGGTGCCGAGGGCCAGGCGCGAGGCTGCGGCGCGCGGGTCGCCGCCGAACAGGCGGACCGTCCCGGCGTCGGGCTTGCGCAACCCGCTGACCAGGCTGAGCAGCGTCGTCTTGCCCGCACCGTTCGGCCCGAGCAGGCCGAGGAGCTCGCCCTCGGGGACGCTCAGCGACACGTCGTCGAGCGCGACGACGTTCCCGAACCGCCGGGTGACGTGCTCCACCTCGACGACGGGCGCACCGCGACTCGTGCCGGAGGCGGTCATCGGGCGCTCCCCAGCAGGTCGCGCAGCCGGCGGGAGTAACGATCGAACGCGAGCCGGCCGGTGGTCGTCAGCGCGACGTACGTCGCGGGGGACCGGCCCTCGTAGGTCTTGGTGATGGTCACGTAGTCCGCCTCCTCGAGGCGTCGCAGATGGGTGGAGAGGTTGCCGGCCGTCATGTCGAGCAGGCGGCGCAGGCGCGGGAACGCGATCCGGTCGCCCTCGCCGAGCGCGGCGAGCGTGGCGACCACCCGCAGCCGGGCCTGGGCGTGGATCACGGGGTCGAGCTCGTCGTCAGGCACTGCGACGCCCTTCGCGCAGCCGCAGCACGAGCGCGGCGGCGAGCATGCCGCCGCCGCCCGCGAAGGCGAGCACCGCGTACGAGCCGGGGATGCCGGCGAACGCGCCGAACGCACCGGTCAGCAGGACCCAGGCCCCCAGGGCGTACATCGCGTACGCCTCCCAGAGCACGCCGCCGGCCAGGTAGAGCAGGCCGACGACCATGGTCGCCATCGCGTTGGCCGCGAGGCTGATGACGACCGACGAGGCGCCGGCGTGGGCGAGCGCGGAGACGGTCACGCCCTGCGCGACGAACCCCACGAACCACGCCCAGCCGTACATCGCGCCCTGCACCGCGCTGCGGCCGCGGATCCCGTGCGTGCGGGCGACCATGTGCCACGCGGTGGCGAGCATCGCGAGGACCGTGGCGACGGCGGCGACGACGGCTGCCCAGCCGGCCGGGGCGTCGTCGTCGAGCGCCGTGAGCCACAGCAACCCGTAGCCCAGCACCCAGACCGTCCCCCAGACCCCGAACAGCAGGGCCGCGGACGGGTGCGTGCGGGCGGCGGCGGCACGTTGGCCGGCGATGATCGCGAGCGCGTCGTGCGGCGCGAGCGCCGCGCCTGTCTCGTCGTCGTGCATCTGGTCCCCCTGAGTCGAGCGGTCGTCCCGCGTCGGCGCGGGCACGGTGTCCGGTTTGTCTCGCAAACCAGTTTGCGCCTGACCGGGACGATGCGCAACCCCCTCTTTGCGAGGGGCGGCGGCTACCGTGCGGGCATGAGCGACGCGCATCCCCGCGACGTGCTGGTCACCGGCACGCCCCCGGTGTCCGAACGCGCGCAGCGTCGGCGCCTGACCGTCGAGATCTGGATCGTCCTGGGCCTGTCGCTCGGCCGCTCCGGCGTCTACGCGCTCGTCAACATCCTCGACCGCCTCACGGCCGGGCCCCCGCTGGGCGACCAGAGCACCACGATCAACCCCCCGCTCAACGCCCGGCCCTGGCTCGACGTGATCTACCAGGTCCTCGCGATCGGGTTCGCGCTCATCCCCGTCGCGCTCGCGCTCTACCTGCTGTCCGCCAACGGCCGCTCGGCCACGCGCCGGATCGGCCTGACGTTCGCCCGCCCGTGGCGCGACCTCGGGATCGGCGTCGGGCTCGCGGCGCTGATCGGCGTCCCGGGCCTCGGCCTGTACGCGATCGGCCGGGCCATCGGCATCACCGTCGAGGTCCAGCCGACGACGATCACCGACCACTGGTGGACCATCCCGCTGCTGATCGTCCTCGCGCTCAAGAACGCCCTGCTCGAGGAGGTCGTCGCGGTCGGCTACCTCATGGAGCGCCTGCGCGACCTGCGCTGGAGCCCGCCGCTCATCGTCGTGACGAGCGCGCTGCTGCGCGGCTCGTACCACCTGTACCAGGGCTGGGGACCGTTCTTCGGGAACGTCGTGATGGGCCTGGTGTTCGCCGAGTACTACCGCCGCACGCGACGCGTCATGCCGCTCGTGGTGGCCCACACCGTGATGGACCTCGTCGTCTTCGTCGGCTACGCGCTCATCCCCGAGGACTGGCTCACAGCCGTCGGCCTCGACTAGCCGCGGCTAGCGGGGCAGCGTGAGGATCTGCGCGCCGTCGTCGGTGATCGCGATCGTGTGCTCGCTGTGCGCGGTGCGGCAGCCCGTCGCGCTGCGCAGCGTCCAGCCGTCGGCGTCGGTGACGAGCTCGGCGGTGTCCGTCATGATCCACGGCTCCAGCGCGAGCAGCAGGCCCGGCCGCAGCGGGAACCCGCGGCCGGGCCGGCCGGTGTTCGAGACGTGCGGGTCCTGGTGCATGGTCGAGCCGATGCCGTGGCCACCGAACTCGGTGTTGATCGGGTACCCGGCCCCGCTCAGGACCGTGCCGATGGCGTGCGAGAGGTCGCCGATGCGCGCGCCCGGCCCGGCCGCGGCGATCCCCGCCGCCAGGGCGCGCTCGGTCGTCGCGATCAGCGCGAGGCTCTCGGCGGGCCGGGCGTCGCCCACGACGAAGCTGACGGCCGAGTCCGCGGCGATGCCGCGCAGCGAGACGGCGATGTCGAGCGTGAGCAGGTCGCCGTCGACGAGCGTGTAGTCGTGCGGCAAGCCGTGCAGGACCGCGTCGTTCACTGACGTGCAGATGTAGTGGCCGAACGGCCCGCGCCCGAACGACGGCGCGTAGTCGACGTAGCAGGACTGCGCGCCGGCGCTCGCGATCATGGCCTGGGCCCAGCGGTCGATCTCCAGCAGGTTCGTGCCGACCCGGGTGCGGGACCGCAGCGTCTGCAGGATCTCGGCGACCAGCGCGCCGGTGTCCCGGGCGCGCAGGACCTCGGCAGGGCTCAGGATCTCGATCATGCGGCGGGGCCATCCTCAGGAGCGGTCGGGCGGGCGTGGGCCATGATGCCGCACGCACCGCACCCGACCTTCGCTCAGGACGTCAGCTCGCGGCCCAACGACCGTGCGGCGAAGCCGCTGACCAGCAGCAGCACGCCCACGACCAGCGCGAACACCCCGAACAGCACCATGACCACCGAGAGCGACGTCTGCGGGTTGAACGCGAGGAGCAGGCCGATCACCAGGTTGACCAGGCCGATCGCCAGCGCGCCGTACCAGGAGTAGTCGCCGCGCCGGTGCAGCAGGACCGCGGCGACGATCCCCACCACCCCGACCGCGAGCACCCACGCCGTGACGACCCAGAACAGCACCAGCACGGTGGGCTTGGGCCAGGACACGACGACGATGCCGAGCCCGACGACGACGAGCCCGCCCAGGAGCTGCCACCACATCGCGCCCTTCTGGTGCTCGATCAGCGCCTGCAGGATGATCAGCGCGCCGTCGACCAGCGCGAAGATCCCGATGACCCAGGTGATCGCGGTCAACGTCTCCAGCGGGTGCAGCAGCATCAGCAGACCGAGTGCCAGCAGGACGACCCCGCGCAGCACCGGCAACCACCAGACGGCCCGCAGCTCCTGGCCGACCTGCTTCTCGAGGGTGTCGCTCACGATCGCCTCCCGTCAGGGCCGCGCGGCCGCTGCCCGCATGGCAGCCACGCTAGCGCCGGGAGGCTCAACAATCCCGGCGAAACGGTCGCAGGCGCGGCGGCCCGCTGCCGCCCGTGGCGCGCCGCCGGCCCCGAGTCCGCCCAGGTCCGGCCTCCGGCCCGCCGTCGCGGAAAGGCCCCGCCGCCTAGACTCGCCCGTATGTCTGCACGGAAGTCGGCCGGGTCGGCGTCGCCGCGGCCCGCTGGTCCGGCGGACGAGCTCGTGACCCCGCGCGCCGTCGAGCCCTCCTCGCCGGCGCCGCCGCCCGGCTCGTCGGCGGACGAGCAGCCGTCGCCGTCGGTCGCCGTCGGGCCTCGCCTGGACCTGCCGGACCCCGACGACGAGCGCGCCGAGCGCGCCCGCGCGGAGGCCGAGGCGGCCGTCCTCGTCGTCGACGACCAGCCGACCGTCCGCGTGCACCACCCCAGCGACCTGATCGGGACGACGCTGTCCGCCCTCGGCGTCGCGCTCGTGATGATCCTCGCGACGTACGCGCAGCACACCACCACGGGCGTCGCCGAGGACGTGCAGGGCTTCGCGACGCTGCTGCGCAAGATCCTGTTCGTGCCCGTGCAGGTCCTCGAGGGCGTCATCACGCTCGCGGTGCCGCTCGCCGTGGGCATCGAGCTCGCGCTGCGCCGCCTGGGCCGGCAGCTCATCGAGGCGATCGTCGCGGCCGTGCTCGCGATCGTCGTGGGCGCCGCCGTGATCTTCATGGTCGAGACGTTCGGGTCCGACGAGCTCGTGCGCGGCCTGTCCGTGCTGCTCGGCGGCACGTGGCAGCTGACGATCCCCGTGTACGTCGCGATGCTCGCGAGCCTGCTCACGGTGAGCGGCCCGCGCCAACGGCGGCGCACGGTCGCGTGGTCGTGGAACGTGCTGTGGTTCGCCATCGCGGTGCTGCTCGTGACCGCGCAGGTCTCGCTCGCGGGCCTCGCGGTCTCGCTCCTGCTCGGGCGCGTGTGCGGGCTGGCGGTGCGGTACGTCTCGGGCGTGCGCAGCGAGCGCGCCTACGGCGCGAGCCTCGTCGCCGGCGTGCGTCGCGCGGGGTTCGAGCCCGTGCGGCTGCGCCGCATCGCCCCCGACGACCCCGACGCGCCCAGCGAGGACCCTTCGGCCCAGCACCCGTCGGCCCAGCACTCGTCGGTCGCGGCGGCCGACGAGGGCCTGCGCTCGACCGCGCGCCTGCCCGCGCCCGACGACGCCGCGGCGCGCGCACTCGTGCGCTCGACCGGCTACCGCACGTACGAGCTCACCACCGACGACGGCGAACGTCTCGACCTCGTCGTGATCGACGGCGACCGCCAGGTCGCGAGCATGGTCTCGCGCGTGTGGCGCTCGGTGCGGCTGCGCGGCATCGAGGGACGGTCCGTCCAGTCGCTGCGCCAGACCGCCGAGCGCACCGCGCTGCTCAGCTACGCCGCGCGCGCCGCCGGCGTGCGCACCCCCGCGCTGCTGCGCGTCGCCGAGGCGCAGGACTCGATGCTGCTCGTGCAGGCGCACCCGGGCAACGCGCTGCCGCTGACCGAGCTCGCCGACGACGACCTCACCGACGACGTGCTGCGGGAGATCTGGGCCCAGCTGCGCACCGCGCACGAGGCCGGGATCGCGCACCGCGCGCTGACGTCCGACACCGTGCTCGTCGACCAGCTCGTCGGGACGCCGATGGTCTGGATCGTCGGCTGGGAGAACGGCTACGTCGCGTCGTCCGAGCTCGCGCGGCGCATGGACCTCACGCAGATGCTCGCGCTGCTCGCGGTCCGCGTGGGGGTCGAGCGCGCCTTGCAGTCCGCCGCGGACTCGCTCGACGACGACGACGTCGCCGCGATCGGCCCGCTGCTGCAGTCGATCACGCTGCCCGAGCGCACCCGCGCCCAGGTGCGTCAGCACAAGGCGGTGCTCGGGGACCTGCGCGCCGCGATCGTCGCGCGCATCCCCGAGGCCTCCGTCGAGCCGCAGCAGCTCGTGCGGTTCGGTGCGCGGTCGATCCTCACGATCGTCCTGCCGATCCTCGTCGTGCTGGTGCTCGTCACGCGCATCAACCTCGACGAGATCACGGGGGCGCTCGCGCGCAGCGACTGGCGCTGGGCGATCGTCGCGTTCCTGTTCGGGCTGCTCACGATCGTCGGCGCCGCCATGGCGCTCCTCGCGTTCTCGCCCGTGCGGCTGCCCTTGTGGCGCACGCTCGAGGTGCAGGCAGCCTCCAACTTCGTCGCGCTCGCCGCGCCCGCCGGCATCGGGCCTGCGGCGCTCAACCTGCGCATGCTGACCAAGCGCGGGGTGTCCACGTCGCTGGGGGCCGCGACGGTCGCGATGGTCCAGGTCAGCCAGCTCGTCGTGACGATCCTGCTGCTCGCGGTGCTGTCGGTGGGCTCGGGCGGCAAGGAGTCGGAGCTACCCGTCTCGCCCGCGGTCCTGCTGATCGTCGCGCTCGTCGCGACGCTCGTCGGCGCCGCGCTCCTGGTGCCCAAGGTGCGTCAGTGGGTGCTGGCCAAGATCCGCCCGACCCTGCGGCAGATCTGGCCGCGACTCGTCGACATCCTCGGCCGGCCGTGGCGCCTGGCCGTCGCGGTGGCGGGCAACCTCGTCATGACGCTCGGCTTCGTGCTCGCGTTCGACGCGTGCCTGCAGGCCTTCGACCAGCAGGCGAGCCTGATCCAGGTCGCGGTCGTGTACCTCGCGGGCAACACCGCCGGCGCACTCGTCCCGACTCCCGGCGGCATGGGTGCCATCGAGGCCGCGCTGGCCGCCTCGCTCACCGCCGTCACGGGCATCAACCCCGGTATCGCGGCGTCGATCGCTGTGCTGTTCCGCGTCGTCACGTACTGGGTGCGGATCCCGATCGGCTGGGTCGCGATGCGACATCTGCAGAAGGTCGGCGAGCTCTAGCCCGGATCGCACGCCAGGGCACGGCACGGCGACGCCCGCCGCGCGGTGGTGCTGCGGGCGGGCGTCGTCGGTCGAGGCGGGTGAGGTGTCAGGCGAGGGCTTTCGCCTTGAGCTGTGCGAACTCCTCGGGCGTGATCGCTCCCGAGTCGAGCAGGGCCTTGGCGTCGGCGATGTGCTCCGCGGCCGACTTGGTCCCTGCGACCTCGCGGATGTAGCTGTCGGTGTCGTGCTTGGCCTGCCTGACCGCGGCCGCCTGGCGTTCCGCCATCGAGCTGCCGCGGGCGATCACGTAGACGAGCGCCGTGAGGAACGGGAACAGCACCAGGCAGACGATCCAGACCGCCTTCCACCACCCGCTCAGCTTCGTGTCACGGAACAGGTCGCCGAGGATCTGGAAGAGGATGACGAGATAGGCGAAGAAGAGGAACCACCACAGGAGGATCAGAACCCACTGCCAGAAGTTCATGTCGTACGACCCTTCGACCGGGACGACGGCGGGAATCGCCGCCAGACCCGACATTAGCGACGAACGTCACACTCGCACACCGGTGGACGCCGCGCGCCGACGGTCTCACGCACCGGTGGGCGGGCGACCGGTGGAGGAACGACGACGACCGGCCCGGGGAACCGGACCGGTCGTCGTGGGTCGTGTGCCGCCAGCGGCCGTCAGGCCGTGACGTGCGCAGCTGCCGTCAGGCCGCCGCGCGCTCCCGCTGCGTGGGCAGGGCCGTCACCGTGCCGCTCGCGGCGGCCATCTCCGTCCAGGCCTGGACCCGGAGGCGGAAGGTGGAGGAGGTGGCGGGCGACTGCGACGGCTCGGCGGGGAGGCCGGTCTGGTCCATGTGCGCGTCCTGTCTGTTCGGTAGCCCGGCTGACCGTCGTGGGTCCCGTGGCTTTGCGTCCCCTCCTCGCGGAGGGTTTGCCGTTATCGCTGACAACCAGGAAGGTAGTTCACATCACGTACCCGGGCCAAGGGCCCGAATGAGGAAAATACGGGCAATGAACAAAATCACCCGTTCGGACCAGTGAGAACCCGGGTCCTATGTCTCGTTCGTCCCGCTCTGTCCCGGTCGCGCAGCGGACCTGAACCGGATCACTCGGCATCGAGCCAGGTGCGCGACGGCGGTAGGAGGCCCTCGAGCTCGTCCCAGAGAGCGTCCGGGAGAGCCCGGGCAGCGGCCTCCACGGTCGCGGTCACGTGCCCCGGACGACTCATCCCGACGATCGTCGAGGCGATCCGCTCGTCGCGCAACGAGAACTGCAGCGCCGCGGTCGCGATGTCCGTGCCGTGGGCCGCGCACGCCTCGCGCATGCGCGCCGCCGCCTCGAGCACCTCCGGCGGCGCCGGCCGGTACCCGTACGTCGTCGGACCGCCCTGCTGCGCCGCGAGGATCCCGCCGCCGTAGACCGCCGCGTTGAGCACCCCCATGCCGCGGCGGTGGGCCTCGGCCACGAGCGGGCCCGCGCTGCGGTCCAGCAGGGTCCACCGGTTGTGCACGAGCAGCACGTCGAACACCCCGAGATCGAGGTAGCGCGCGATCTCCTGCACGCGACCGCCCGCCAGGCCGATCCGCCCGACGACCCCGCTGTCACGGAGCTCGACCAGCGTGTCGACCGCGCCGCCGGGCGCCGTCATCGTGGCGAAGTCGTGCCCCTCCGGGTCGTGCAGGTGCACGAGCGGGAGCGCGTCGAGCCCGAGCCGCGCGCGGCTCTCGACGACCGACTGCCGCACGCGCTGCCCCGAGTAGTCCGCGCCCCGCGGGTCGACCTTGGTCGCCACGACCACACCCTCGGGAAGACCCTCCCAGAGCCCGATCGCCGCGCCGATCCGACGCTCGCTCTCGCCGTCCGAGTAGCCGTTGGCGGTGTCGACGAACCGGATCGGCGAGTCGAACGCCGCCAGCACCGTCGCGACACCCTCCTCGGCGGACACCTCACGACCGAACAGCTCCGGCATGCTCCCCAGCGGCCCGCCGCCGAGCGCGACGGCCGAGACCGTGAGCTCCGTGCCCGGCAGGGTGCGCAACCAGCGCTCTGCGCCGGGTGCGTAGCTCGCCTCGGTCACGAGCGGCTCTCCGCGAGCGCCGCGACCACCGGGGTCTCGAGGAACCGGGTGAGCAGCGGGCCCGCCGTCGTCGAGCCGTACTCGCCCTCGTCGACGAACACGGCGACCGCCAGGTCACCCTGGATCGCGATCATCCACACGTGGTTGCGCAAGTCCTCGGTCTCGCCGAACTGCGCGGTGCCCGTCTTGGCCATCACCTCCGCGCCGGGCACGTCCTGCAGGAAGCCCGCGCCCCCGTCCGTCACGACCGAACGCATGAGCGAGCGCAGCGCGGCACCCTCGTCGGACGTGAGCTCGACGTGGGCGCGCGGCTCGTCGGTCGCGTCGGCGTCGTCGCTCGCGGACCCGTCCGCGGAGCTCGTCGCCTCGTCGCCCTGCGCGTCGGCGGACGTGTCGGACGACGCGTCCTGCTCGACGAGGCGCGGCGTGACCGTGCGGCCCGCCGCGACGGACGCGGCCACGGCCGCCATGCCGAGCGGTGAGGCGAGCACGCGGCCCTGCCCGATCATCGTCGCGGCGTGGTCGGTGCCGCCGGAGTCCGAGGGGACCGCACCGACGAACGACGAGAAGCCGAGCGACTGCGCCGGCAGCAGCCCGAGCGATCCCGCGGCGTCGACCAGCGCGTCCTGCGGTGCGGCGTCCCGCAGACCGATGAACGCGGTGTTGCACGAGTTCGCGAACGCGGTGCGCAGCGGGACGTCGCCGAGCGACGCCGCCGGGTAGTCGGGGAAGTTGTCGAAGCGGCGACCCTCGACCGTGATGCCGTCCGGGCAGGTCACCGTGCTGTCGGGCGTGAGGCCCGAGCGCAGGAGCGCGAGCGCGCTGACCACCTTGAAGGTCGAGCCGGGCGCGTACTGGCCGAGCGTGGCGGTCGACAGGCCCTCGCTGCCGGGACCGCTCGCGGCGGCGAGCACGTCCCCCGACGAGGGCCGGATCGCGACGATCGCCGACGCGGGCCCCACGCTCGCCAGGATGTTCTCGGCCGACTGCTGCACGAGCGGGTCGAGCGTGATGCGCAGCGGCTCGCCGGGCTTCGGCTCGACCGTGAAGAGCGCGCGCGCCTGACCCTCGGTGGCACTGCCCTCGATCCCACGGGCCTCGATGCGCAGGCCCGGGGTACCGCGCAGCTGCGCGTCGAACTGGCGCTGCAGCCCTGACAGGCCCGTGAGGTCGCCCGCCCGGATCGCGCCCTCGGACTTCTCGACCACCTCAGCCGTGGCCGGGCCGACCGTGCCGAGGATGGGCCGCGCGAACGTGCGCGTGGGTGCGAGCGGCAGCGAGTCCTTCACCGCGTTCACGCCCGGCAGCGCGCGCAACGCCTCGACGTCGTAGCTCCCGTCCTCGCGACGGACGACGATCGCCTCGACGAACGCCTTGGGGCCTGCCGACTCGACGCGCTTGGCGTACTCGTCGGGGTCCATGTCGAGCGCCGCGGCCAGGCCCCGCGCGGCCTCGCCCGCCTCGGCCGCGGGGACCAGGGTCTTGTCGATGCCGATCCGGAGCACGTCCCGCGCCTCGACCAGCACCTCGTCGGCCGCGCCCAGCACGTTCGCGCGTTCGGGGGTCTGACGGGTCAGGACGAGGTCCTCGGTGTCCGTGAGGCCGGGCGCGAGGATCGCCGGGGTCCAGCTGGTGCGCCAGACGTCCTCGTCGTCGCGCGTGAGGCGTGCGGTCGTCGTGTACGTCCACCGGCGGCTCGTGTCGGCGGCAGTCGTCGAGCCCGCCTCCCCGGCTGGGGACCACGTGAAGCCGAGGACCGCCTCGGCGAGCGCGTCGTCGTCCTCGTCCTGCTGCGCGCGCACGACGGTCACACGCAGGGCGTCGTCACCGAACGTCGCGAGCACATCGTCGAACGCGTCGGTGCGCTGCTGCTCCGCCTGGGCCGCGGTCGTGCCCGCCGCGAACGCGACGCCGTCCAGCGCACCCGACTGCAGGCCGGCCGCGAGCGCCGTCGCCGCGTCCTGCGGTCCCGGCGGGGAGTCCGTGCAGGCGGTCACGCCCAACGTCGTGACCAGGGCGATCACAGCCGTCGTCGCGATCGTCCGTCTCCGCGCAGCCATCCGTCGGCCCCCTTCGTCGCGTGCCTGATCCAGCGTGACCCGCGTCTGCCGGGCGGCTCAGCCCTCACGGCGCGGTCGCGTCCCCGACGCGCTCGCGCCTGCGTACGGCGACGAGCCGGCACCCTGCCGAGCGGCTTCCAGCCTGCGAGACGGGTGTCCACAGCGGGACCTCGGCACTCTATCGGGCACCACTGTCAGCCGCGGAGCGCTTTGCCCTCGGACCCGGCAGAGCGGTGTCAGGACCAGGGCGCTGTCCTCGGGCGCGCGCGGACCGTGCGCTCGCTAGTCGCCCGGCGGGGCTGGCGTCGGAGGCTCGCTCAGCGCCGCCCGGATCTCGGACTCCCGGTACCGCCTGTGCCCGCCCAGCGTCCGGATCGACGAGAGCTTGCCCGCGCGCGCCCAGCGCGTCACGGTCTTCGGGTCCACCCGGAAGAGGGAGGCCACCTCCCCCGGCGTGAGCAGGCCCTCGGTGTGGTTGTCCTCGTCGTGCTGCATCTGCGACATCGGCGCCTCCCGCATCCGTTTCGCGCGGCAACTGATCACCCATGGTGCGCAGACCGTCCCGTTCGCGCCTTTCGCGGTGGGCAGTTCCCCCGAATGCAGTAGCCCGTGCTCCCGGTCGCGAGGCGCGCCGAGTCCGCCCGGGCGATCGGCGATGTGACATCCCGACGCTGCCGGACACTGCATGGATGTGAGCATCCTTCGAGCGGAACGCCTGGCGCCCGACATCGCCGCGGTGAGGTTCGCGTCCCTGTGGGACGAGCACGCCGCGCGCGTGCAGGCGTACGCGGCCCGGCACGTCGGCGTCGAGGGCGCGCAGGACGTCGTCGCCGAGGCGTTCCTGGTGGCGTGGCGCCGACTGGCCGACGTCCCGGACCCGGCCCTGCCGTGGCTGCTGGTCGTCGCCCGGAACACGATCGCGAACGGGCGGCGGTCGTCGTCGCGTCGCAGGGCGCTCGAGGCCGAGCTGACGCGCGTCGCCCACCTCGTGGACCGCGACGACGACCCGCACGTGCCCGTCGGTGAGCGCGAGAGCCTGCTGGCCGCCCTGGCCCAGCTCACGGGGCGGGAGCGCGAGGCACTGCTCCTCGTCGGCTGGGACGGGCTCGGGCCGGTCGACGCCGCGCGCGTCGCCGGGTGCAGTCCCGCGACGTTCCGGATGCGGCTGTCCCGCGCGCGTCGAAGGCTCACCGCGGCCGCCGACGGCCCCGCCCACGCACCCGATCCCGCCCCGTCGCCCGCGAGCGCCCTGAACCTGGGAGTCCAGCCATGACGCGAGACCCGTGGTCCGTCCTCGTCGACGTGGCACCCGCTGCCGTCGACCCGACCTCTCTCGACCGGGCCAGGGCTCGGGTCGAGGCCGACCGCCGCGAGGTCGTGAGCCTCGGTCGGGCGCGTCGCCGCACGCGTCGCGTCGTGCTCGTCGCCGGCCTGTCCGTGGCAGCGGCCGCGCTCGCGGTCGTCGTGCCGGTCCTCGGCCGCGGTGAGACCGAGACGCCGTCACCCGTCGCGCGCATCCTCGGCGTCATCCCGGCCGCGGCCGTCGGTGAGAACTGCTCCAACCAGCAGGACCCGGTACCCGGCCCGGCGGACCCCGACCGGCCCGTCGCGCGCGACCAGTGGGCGAGGATCCCCGCCGTGCGTGGGCTGCTGCACCTCGTCGGGGACCGGGTGCCCGAGCACGCCGCGGTGAGCTCGGGCCCGGGCGTCTGCGACGCGATCCCGGTCGCGGTCCTGCACGACGAGCCCGGCCGACGCGGCATCGTCGTCTACCGCGACGTGACCGAGCCGTTCCGGGGCGTCGGGCCGACCCTCGACGACGCGACGGTCCGCGGGTTCGCCGCGCACGTGCTGAGCCCGCCCGCCGGGCACCACTACGTGGCCTGGACCGACGACGACGGGATCCGCTGGTTCGTCGAGGCGAACGGCATGACCGTGCCGGAGCTCGTCGCGACGCTCGACTCCGCGCTCGACGACACGGGCCTGGCCGCCGTCCCGGACGACTACGTGGCCGTCCCGGTCCCGCCGCACGACCCGACGGGGACGGTGTACCGGTGGACGGTGCAGTACGACGAGGGTGGCTACGTGTACCTGGAGGTCACGAGCCCCGCCCGCACGCCCGTCGACGCCCGCGCGTCCTGGCCGGGCGAGCAGGAGTACACGACCGTCGCCGGCGTGCGCGCGCTGTACCTGCCGCAGGAGCAGGGGGGTGCGGGCCTGCGGTGGTCGACTGCGGACGCGAGCTACCGGCTCGTCGTGGCGGGGGCGGACCTCGCGCAGCTCCGGGAGATCGCCGAGCACCTCGAGCCCGTCTCCCCGGACGACCCCCGCCTGCCCGCTCGGTAGCGCGCGCAGCGGCGACGCGCCGCAGCTGTCGAACATGCGGCCCCTCGCACGTCACGCTGAGGACAGCACCAGCACCAGCCGAGGGAGACACCCATGCCGCGCTACCTGCTCATCGTCGACTTCCAGCCCGGGACCGACCCGACGCCCATGGAGGAGTGGACGCCCGACGAGGTCGACGCGCACATGGCCTACTACCGGCGCCTCAACGACGACCTCGCCGCGACGGGCGAGCTCGTCGGCGGGGAGATCCTGTCCGGGCCGGACGTCTCCTACGTGGTGCGCTCGTCGGGCCGCGACGCGACGAGCGTCACCGAAGGTCCGTTCGCGGAGTTCAGCGAGTGGGTCGCGGGGTTCCAGGTGGTCGAGACGGCGACGGTCGAGCGCGCGCTCGAGATCGCCGCGCTCGTCTCGGCGGTGCCCGGGCGCGGTGGCCGCCCGCTGGCGCAGCCGATCCAGGTCCGCGAGGTCGTCGGCACGCCCCCGCGGGACGCCGTCGAGATGGCCGGGTGGCTCGACGACGTGCAGGGCGTCTGAGCAGGCGTCCGGCCGCCCGCTTCACCCGGCGCCGGGGCACGAACCGGACGCGCGGCGCGTTGAACCTTCTTGCGCCGCGTTCCCGACGAGCCTGCGGAGGTCCACCGCCATGACCGTGCCCACGACGATCCCCATCGACGCGACGAGCCGCTGGTCGTCGCCGACCGCGGAGTCCTCCGTGCCGCCCCTGCCGTCCCTCGTCGACCAGGCCGAGCGCCTCGTCGCGCTCGGCGTCGCGGAGCTCGCGGGCCTCGCCGCCGACGACCTGCGCGGCCTGGCCCGCACGGCCGACCCGGCACCCGGCAGCCTGCTCGTCGTGCCGCCCGAGCTCGCGCCGGTCGCGGCGCTCGCCCCGCTGCTGCGGCGCGGCGAGCGAGCGGGTTTCGTCGTCGAGGACATGACCGACGTCGCGCAGTTCGGGCCGCTCGCGGGCCTCGACGTCCCGGCGCCTCCCCTCGCGCGGGCCTACGTGGTGTCCGGTCTCGACCGCGGCGACGACCTCGCGAACTGGTCGCCCGACGAGGCGCTGCCCGCCCTCACGGCGCGCGGCCGCACGCCGCTCACGCTCGCCGAGGGCGTCCACTGGGTGCTCCAGGCGCCCGACGTGCTCGAGCGCAACCACTGCTTCATGACGATCGGCTCGCGCCTCACCAAGGCGAACGGCCGGCTGGACGCGCGCACGCCCGCGCTGTGGATCTCGAACGGCACCGGGCGCGACGGACGGGACCGGCGCGACGCCCCCAAGGTCGGGTGGTGCTGGGCGGGCAACCGCCACACCTGGCTCGGCTTCGCCTCGGCGACCGCGCGCACGCCGTTGGTCGGCTGAGCCGGCTCGTCGGTCGGCCCGAGGTCCGACGAGCGAGCGCGATGCGGTCGGGCGGGTGCCCGGTCAGTCGGGGAGGCGGCCCGTCGTCGGGTCGCGGTCGGTCAGGCAGTACGGGTGGCCGGACGGGTCCGCGAGCGTCGTCCAGCGGGATCCGTCCGCGAGCACGCGCGCGCCCGCGGCGACGTGCACGCGTGCGAGCGCGGCACGGTGCGTCGTCGCGAGGTCGAGGTGCGCGGTGACCTCGCGGCGCGGGTCGTCGTCGCCCAGGCGCTGCACCATGAGGCGCAGCGGCATGCCGTCGGGGCGGTCGAGCACGACGAACTCGTCGCGGCTGCCGGTGTGCGCGGGCCACCGCGTGAGGGCGGACCAGAACTCGACCTCCGCCGCGAAGCTCGCGCGCGGGACGTCGAGGCAGAGCTGGTCGACGAGCGCCGTCGCGACCGCGCGGGGCTCGTCGGACCGGGGCGGGGTCTGCACGCGCACCGCCCCCGGCCGGCGCGCGTGCCCCGCGTCCCTGACCAGGCAGAAGACGTAGCCGCCGGGCGAGGACAGCACCACGTGCGTGCGCGCGTCGTGCTCGAGGCCCGCCCCCAGCGCCAGCGCGCGCACGAGCTCGGCGCGCACCGCCTCGTCGTCGCCCACGTGCAGGTCCAGGTGCACGCGCGGCCCGTCGGCGAACCGCTGCACGCGCAGGAAGTCGTCGCCGTCCGGGGCGACGAGCGTCGCGAACTCGTCGTCGTCACCCCGCCACGGCGACAGGCTCGTGCCCGTCACGCCCAGCCAGAACGCGAGCGTCGCGTCCAGGTCGGCGGGCGGCAGGTCGAGCATCGCGGTCGTCCAGCGGATCGCCATGGACGGTCACGCTAGCCGCCCCCGAGCGCGACGGCCGAGCACGTCCTGCGCCAGCCCCGCCGACCACCCCGCGCGGCCACCCGCACCCGGCGCGTCAGACCCGGACGACGACCTTGCCGCGCACGTGCAGCGACTGGCTCGCCTCGTGCGCCGCGGCGGCGTCGGCGAGGTCGAACACCTCTGCCACGTCGACGCGCACCTGGCCGGCGTCGATCAGGGCCGCGAGCGCCTCGAGGTCCGGCGTGCTCGGCCGCACCCACACGTAGTGCCCGCCGAGCTCGTCGCGCGCCTTCGCGTCGACGATCGACGCGACGCTCCCCCCGGGCCGCAGCAGCGCCCTCGTGGTCCCGACGAGGTCGTCGGTGCCGTAGTCCAGGACCACGTCGACCCCGTCCGGCGCGAGCGCACGCACGTCGTCGACCAGCCCGGCGCCGTACGCGACCGGCTGCGCACCGAGCGCGCTCAGGTGCTCGTGGTTCCGCGCAGACGCCGTGCCGATCACCCGGGCACCGCGCGCCGCGGCGATCTGCACCGCGAACTGACCGACGCCGCCGGCCGCCGCGTGCACGAGCACGGTCTGGCCCTCGCGCACACCGGCGCGCTCGATCGTCTGGAACGCCGTGAGCCCCGCGAGCGGGACCGCGGCGGCCTCCTCGAACGACAGCGTCGCGGGCTTGCGCGCGAGCGTGCGCACCGGAGCCGCGACGTACTGCGCGAACGTCCCCCCGTGCATCCAGTCCTTGCGGACGTAGCCGTAGACCTCGTCGCCGACGCTCAGCTCCGGGGTGTCGAGCCCCACGCGCTCGACGACCCCCGCGACATCCCATCCCGGGACCACGGGGAAGGTCGTGTCCATGAGCCCGTCGAGGTAGCCCTCACGGACCTTCCAGTCGACGGGGTTGACCGACGCGGCCCGGACCGCGACGAGCACCGAGTCGGGACCGACCTTCGGGACGGGGAGGTCCACGAGCTCCAGGACGTCGCTGTGGCCGTACTTGCTGTAAGCGATGGCACGCATGTGGGGAGCAACCGGGCCGTGGCTGCCGATGTTCCCCGTACGCTCACGCCCGTGGACTGGCTGCGCGAGACCTGGGCGGACGTGACGACGGCGAGCCCGGTGCCGCAGACGTGGGTGGTGGTCGCCACGGCCGTCGCGGTGCTCGTCGCGCTGACCGTGCCTGTGGCGTGGCGGGTCGCGCGGCACGCGCTGACGATCGTGCACGAGGCCGGGCACGCGGGCGTCGCGCTGCTCGTCGGGCGCCAGGTGTCCGGGATCAGGGTGCACTCCGACACGTCCGGCCTGACGCTCTCGCGCGGCAAGCCCCGCGGGCCCGGCATGATCGCGACCGCGTTCGCGGGATACCCCGCGCCGACGGTCGTGGGCGTCGGCGCCGCGTGGCTGCTGTCGCGCGGGTACCACCTGGCGCTGCTGTGGGCGTTGCTCGTGCTCGTCGTCCTCGTGCTCGTCGCGATCCGCAACTGGTACGGGCTGTGGGCCGTCCTGGTGAGTCTCGCCGCGCTCGTCGTCGTGACGGGGTGGGGCTCGCCCGACGTGCAGGCCGTGTTCGCGTACGTCGTCACCTGGTTCTTCCTGCTGGGCGCCCCGCGCGCGGTGCTCGAGATGCAGTCGGCACGACGAGACTCGCGGCGACGCGGCGGCCGCGACACCTCCGATGCGGGCCTGCTCGGCGGCCTGACGCACACCCCGGGCGCGCTGTGGGTGCTGGTGCTCGGGCTGGTCACCCTCGCGGGGCTCACGCTCGGCGCGGTGTGGCTGATCGGGCTGCAGGTCTAGGCCTGCCGCTGTCGGGACGTGCCGGAACGCCCGGCGCCGGCGCGCCCTTTGTCGGGTGGCGACGGCCGTCCGACCGCTGATGATGGAGGCATGACCCTCAGCGGACGGTTGCTCGTGGCCTCGCCGCACCTCGTCGACCCCAACTTCCACCGCGCGGTCGTCCTGCTGCTCGACCACAACGACGAGGGCGCGTTCGGCGTGGTGCTCAACCGCCCGCTGCCCGTCGAGGTGGACGCCGTGCTCCCCGGGTGGCAGGACGTGGTCAGTCACCCTGACGGCCTGTTCCAGGGCGGACCCGTGGGCCTGGACGGCGCGCTCGGCATCGCGGTCCCCGCCGCCGACCCTGCCCGCCGACCCCCGCCCTCGGCGACCGCCCCCGCACCCACCCCGCCCGCGAGCGAGGTCCCCCCGACCGCGTCACCCACCGCGCCCGCAGAGGACCGCTCGTCCGACGCGTGGCCGGGAGACCCCTCGTCGGACCCGTTGCCGGGAGACCGCTCGTCCAGCCCGCTCGCCGGCGCCCTCCCGCCCGGCGGCGCGCGCGGCGACGGCACCGCGCAGCCGCCGGACGACCACCTCGTCGACCGGTTCACGGGGCTGTTCGGGCTCGTGGACCTGGACGCGGACCCGTCGACGGTCGTCGGGCGGTTCACGGGCCTGCGGATCTTCGCGGGGCACTCGGGCTGGGGCGGCGGGCAGCTCGAGGAGGAGATCGGCGAGGGTGCGTGGTTCGTCGTGCCGTCGGAGCCCGCCGACGTCTTCACCGCGGACCCCGAGACCCTGTGGAGCCGCGTGCTGCACCGCCAGGGCGGCGACCTCGCGATGCTCGCCCACTACCCCCCAGACCTCCGCCTCAACTGACCCCTCCCCCCGAGCCAGTGATCGCTCCGGCCAACCCGCGCCCGAGCCGGAGCAACCCCTGGGTCACCACCCACCACCGCAACGACCCAGCGCCCACTCCGGCCAACCCGCGCCCCAGCCGGAGCAACCCCTGGGTCACCACGCACCACCGCAACGAGCCAGCGCCCACTCCGGCCAACCCGCGCCCCAGCCGGAGCAACCCCTGGGTCACCACCCACCACCGCAACGACCCAGCGCCCACTCCGGCCAACCCGTGCGCAGGCCTGAGCAGACGCAGGCTCGGCGCGAGTGGCGCAACGAGCCAGCGCCCACTCCGGCCAACCGGTGCGCAGGCCTGAGCAGACGCAGGCTCGGCGCGAGTGGCGCGACGACCCAGCGATCGCTCCGGCCAACCCGCGCCCCAGCCGGAGCAACCCCTGGGTCACCACCCACCACCGCAACGACCCAGCGCCCACTCCGGCCAACCGGTGCGCAGGCCTGAGCAGGCGCTGGGTCGGGTGGGGGACCTGGGTGGGGTGGGGCGGGTGGCGTAATCGTTTTGCGGGGTGTGGCCGGTCGAAGCGCTTCGATTAACGTCGCCGCTGCCGCGCCGCCTGACGGGTCGACGGCGTCCTGCCGGGGGCCTCTCGGCAGGTCAGCACGCCACGAAGGAGTGAGCGGATGCGCGCCCTGTCCCTGCCCGCGGCATCGATCACCAGGCGCGCGGCGGCGTGCGTCCTCGCGACTGCGCTCGTCGGGACGGGTGTCGCGGTGGTCGCCGCGACCGCCGGTCCCGCGGGCGCCGCGGACGCGCCCGACGCGGCCGGGTACACCTGGAGCAACGTCGAGATCGTCGGCGGCGGGTTCGTCCCCGGGATCGTCTTCAACCAGGGCGAGAAGGACCTCGTCTACGCCCGGACCGACATCGGCGGCGCATACCGCCTCGACAAGACGACGAAGCGCTGGATCCCCCTGCTCGACCACATCGGCTGGGACGACTGGTCCCGCACCGGCGTGCTGTCGCTGGCCACCGACGCGCGCAACCCGAACCGCGTCTACGCGGCGGTCGGCACCTACACGAACGACTGGGACCCCAAGAACGGCGCGATCCTGCGATCGAGCGATCGCGGCGAGACGTGGCAGCAGACCGAGCTGCCGTTCAAGGTCGGCGGCAACATGCCGGGCCGTGGCATGGGCGAGCGCCTGCAGATCGACCCGAACGACAGCCGCGTCCTGTACTTCGGCACCGAGAGCGGCAACGGCCTGTGGCGCTCGACGGACTCGGGTGTCACGTGGGCCAAGGTCACGAGCTTCCCGAACGCCGGCAACTACGTGCAGGACCCGACGTCGAGCAACTCCTACCTGACGTCGAACCAGGGTGTGGTGTGGGTGACGTTCGACCCGACGAGCGGCTCGGCCGGAAGCCGGAGCCAGACGATCTACGTCGGCGTCGCGGACAAGGAGAACGGCGTCTACCGCTCGACGGACGGCGGGACGACGTGGTCGCGCGTCGCCGGTCAGCCGACCGGCTACCTCCCGCACAAGGGCGTGTTCGACAAGGTCGGCAAGCAGCTGTACATCGCGACGAGCGACACCGGCGGCCCGTACGACGGCGCCAAGGGCGACGTGTGGCGCCTCGACACGACGAGCGGCGCGTGGACGCAGATCTCACCTGTACCGTCGTCGAACTCCGACTTGTACTACGGCTACTCGGGCCTCACGATCGACCGCCAGGACCCCGACACGATCATGGTCGCGACGCAGGTCTCCTGGTGGCCGGACGTCATCATCTTCCGGTCCACCGACCGCGGCGCGACGTGGACGCGGATCTGGGACTGGGCGGGCTACCCGGACCGTTCGCTGCGCTACTCGCAGGACATCTCCGCCGCGCCGTGGCTGGGCTTCGGCGCGACGAACCCGCAGCCCCCGGAGCCGGCCGTCAAGCTCGGCTGGATGACCGAGTCGCTCGAGATCGACCCGTTCGACTCGAACCGCATGCTCTACGGCACGGGCGCCACCATCTACGGCACCGACAACCTCACCGCGTGGGACACCGGCGGCACGGTGCGGATCAGCGTCAAGGCGCAGGGCATCGAGGAGACCTCGGTCCTCGACCTCGCGGCCCCGCCCGGCGCGGTCGAGCTCGTGTCCGGGCTCGGTGACCTCGGCGGCTTCGTGCACACGGACATCACCAAGGTGCCCGCCAAGCAGTTCACGCAGCCGTTCCACGGCAGCGGGTCGTCGGTGGACTTCGCGGAGAAGAACCCGGCGACGATGGTGCGGGTCGGCTACGCGGTCTCGGGCACCGTGGAGTCGCACATCGGCGTCTCGACCTCGTCGGGCTCGTCGTGGTGGGCCGGGCAGGAGCCCGCGGGCGTCACGAGCTCCGGGACGGTCGCGATGTCCGCGGACGGCACGACGATCGTGTGGTCGCCCGAGGGCGCAGGCGTGCACAGGTCGACGACGCTCGGGTCGAGCTGGACCGCCGCGACCGGCGTGCCGGCGCAGGCGCGGGTCGAGTCCGACCGCGAGGACGCCAAGGCGTTCTACGCGTTCTCGGCGGGCAGGTTCTACGCCTCGCGCGACTCGGGCGCGACGTTCACGCAGTCCGCCGCGACCGGGTTCGCGACCACCGGCAACGTGCGGTTCGGCGCGGTCCCGGGCAAGGCCGGGCACGTGTGGCTCGCTGCCGAGAACGGTCTGTGGCGCTCGTCGGACTACGGCACGACCTTCGCCAAGGTCGCGGGCTTCACCGACGGCGGCGCGGTCGGGTTCGGCAAGGCGGCGCCGGGGGCTTCCTACCCGGCGATCTACACGACCTCCCAGTACGACGGCGTGCGCGGCTTCTTCCGGTCGATCGACGGCGGGTCGACGTGGACGCGGATCAACGACGACGAGCACCAGTACGCGTGGACCGGGTCCGCGATCACGGGTGACCCGGACGTGTTCGGGCGGGTGTACATCGGCACGAACGGGCGCGGCATCGTCGTCGGGAGCACGGGCGTCTCGCCCACCGCCCCGCCGACACCGACGCCCACCCCGACACCGACTGTGACGCCGACGCCCACGCCCACGCCCACGCCCACGCCCACGCCCACGGTGACGCCTACGCCGACGCCCACGCCGACACCGACCGCGTCGCCGTCGGCACCGCCCGCCGGCGGGTGCGCCGTGACCTACACGACGAACGACTGGCCGACCGGGTTCACGGCGTCCGTCAAGCTCACGAACACCCGGGCGAGCGCGCTGAGCTCCTGGACGCTGACGTTCTCGTTCCCCGGCAACCAGCAGGTGACCAGCGGCTGGTCGGGCGAGTACACGCAGAGCGGCCAGGCGGTCACCGTCACCAACGCCCCGTGGAACGGCGCGATCCAGGCGGGCGGCTCGGTGGACATCGGGTTCAACGGTGCGTTCACCGGCGCGAACCCCCGGCCCACCAGCTTCACGCTCAACGGAGTCACCTGCGCGGTCCGCTCCTGACGCGCGCGCCGGCCACCGGACGTCGAACCTGACGCGTCCGGTGGCCGGCTCGCCGGGGTCAGGCGCCTGTGGATGACGGATCGGGCATGTCGGGGCATGTCGGTACGATTCGAACATGCATTCGAACGTCGCGATCGCTCCGAGCACGGGCGTCGCCGCCGCCGACGAGGCCGCCCGCCTCGGCGCGGTGGCGCGTGCGCTGGCGGAGCTCTCGCGGGGGGCCACGTCGTGGGAGCGCCCGGACAGGCATGCCGTGCTCGCCCGGATCGACGAGGCTGTCGCGGCGCTCACCGCGGCCAAGGCGCACCTGCTGCATGCCGAGCAGGCTGCGGGGACGTGGCAGGGGCACGGCGACCGCGATCTCGCGGCGTGGCGCGGCCGGAGCACGAGGGCCGGGGCAGGAGCCGCGGGGGCTGAGCTGCGCGGGGCGCTCGTCCTGACGTCCATGCCGGCGCTCGAGGACGCGCTGCTGGCCCGGGAGCTGTCGACGACGCACGTCGAGGTGCTGTCCCGCGTGGCCGCCCGCGCGACACCCGCCGTCGCGGCGGCGCTCGCCGAGCCCGCGACCCAGCGCGAGCTCGTCGCTCTGGGTCGTCAGCTCGACGGACGGGAGTACGCCAAGGCGGTCGACCGGTTCGTCGCGCAGACCGACCCGGTGTCGGTCGAACGCGAGCACACCGCGCAGCGCGAGCGACGGCACCTGTTCGTCACCGACCTGCCTTCGGGCACGCGCGTGCAGGGCATGCTCGATGCGCGTGCCGGACACCGGCTGCGGCTCGCGCTCGAGGCCGCGGCGGGTCGCCCGGCTCAGGACGACGAGCGGTCGACGGAGCAGAGGCGCGCGGATGCTCTGGTCTCGCTCGCCGAGCACGCGCTCACCGCGCCGGAGATCGTGGCGGGGGCCGCCTCGCGTCCGCACGTGTCGGTGGTCCTCCGCGAGCAGACCTTCCACGCGCTCACCCGCGCCCTGCGCGAGGGCGCCACGCCTCAGCCCGCTCGGGACGAGCGGCGTGCGACGACGCCCGCCGACGAGCTCGCGCAGGCCTCGCGCGACGACGCCACTCCTGCGCCCGCCCCGGTCGAGCGGCGCACGACCACGCCCGCGGAGGAGCTCGCTGCGGCGCTCGTAGGCGTGCCGGCCGCGACGGACGAGGACGGCACGACCCTCCCGGTGAGCGAGGTCGCCCGCATCCTGTGCGACTGCGCGTTGACGCGCGTGGTGGTCGATGCCGAGAGCCGGCCCGTCGACGTCGGCAGGACGCAGCGGCTGTACTCCGGCCACCTGCGGCGAGCAGTCGTCGCGCGCGACGGCGGGTGCGGCTGGTCGGGCTGCGGCAGTCCTGCCCGGTGGTGCGAGATCCACCACATCCGCTGGTGGGACCGCGACCGCGGCGTGACGTCGGTCGAGAACGGGATCACGCTGTGCTCGTACCACCACCACGTGGTGCACGAGCGCGACCTCTCGATCGTCCGCCACCCGCCCGCGCCTCCACCTCCTCAGTCCTCGCGGGGCAGCGCTCGCGCTCCGTCGGTCACGGGCTCGGTCGCCACCGTGACGTACACCTTCCGGACGCGAGGAGGTGAGGTCGTGCGCTCGGGGAGAATCCCCGGCGGCTGAACCCCCGAACGAGCGCGACGATGACCCACCCGGGAGGCGCGTCAGCCCGTGGCTGCGGCGATGCCGATGACCGCGACGACCAGCACGAGGTTGACCACCAGGAGCGGCCAGATGAACTTGAGGTACTTGTCGTAGCCGACCTTGGCGATCGCCAGACCACCGACGACGACGGCGTTCGTGGGCGCGAACAACAGCATCCACCCGTGGCCCATCTGGAACGCCGTGATGACGAGGGCGCGCGAGACGCCGGCGAAGTCGCCGAGCGGGGCGAGCAGCGGCATCGCCAGGGTCGCGTGACCCGACGAGGACGGGATCAGGAACGCGAGCGGGATGTTGACGAGCGTCACGAGGATCGCGAACCCCGCGGCGGACGCGCCCTCGACGGCGCGTTCCATCGCGTGCAGCACGGTGTCGAGCGTCTCGGTGTTCGTCATGATCACCGAGACGCCGCGCGCCAGGAGGATGACGATCGCCGGGCCGATCATGTCGGCTGCGCCGCGGCCGATGAGCGAGACGATCTTGGCCTCGCCCATCCGTGCGACGACGCCGACGAGCACGGCGGCCAGGACGAACAGCATGGTGAGCTGCGGGAACCACCAACCGAGCTCGAACCAGTAGGGCTCGGTGGTCGTCTGGTGGACGAGCTCGTCCTCGGCGGGGCCCGCGGTGGCACCGAAGATGCTCGACCAGGGGATGACGGAGAAGATCATCAGCGCGAACGTCAGACCGGTGATGACGAGCACCCAAGTCTGCGTGCGATCGAGCTTGGTGCCGGGTGCGACGGGCGAGGCGTCGGCCTCCTCGTCGGACACCACCTCGGCGAACCCGACGATCGACGCGGACGGGTCCCGGCGCACCTTCGCCGCGTAGCGCAGCACGAACGCCACGGCGATCGCGGTGAGCAGCACCCACAGGACGACGCGCAGCACGATCCCGTCGCCGATCGACACACCGGCCTCGCCGGACGCGACACCGATCGAGAACGGGTTGACGGTCGAGGCCATCGACCCGGTGAGCGCGCCGAGGATGATCGCGGCGGCGGCGATCATGCGGTCGTAGCCGAGCGCGAGGAACAAGGGGATGAGCAGCGGGTAGAAGCCGAACGTCTCGACCGAGAAGCCCATCGTCGAGCCGAGCAGCGAGAACAGCACCATGATCGCGGCGATCAGCAGCCACCCGCGCGAGCCGAGGCGCTGCGCCATCGAGGAGACGGCGACCTCGAGGCTGCGGGTCGAGAAGCTCACGGAGATGAACGCGCCGAGCGCCATGATGAACATGACGACACCGATCGAGCCGAACATCCGGCCGACGTTCTCGGTGTTGACGAAACCGGTGGTCCCGTCCTGGATGCCGTACAGGCCGTTGACGGGCGACAGGATGAGCTCGCGGATGCGGTCCCAGCCTTCGAGCGGCGAGGGGACCTCCTCGAACGAGCCGGGGATCGGCGCTCCGGTCTCGTCGGTCTGGTACTGGCCGGACGGGATGAAGATCGCCGCGACCCACACCAGGACGGTGACGATCGCGAGCGTGGTGATCGCCGTGGGGAACTTGAGCCTGCGCTTCTTCTTCGGGGCGACCCCGGACGGCTTCTCGGCGGTCGTCGCGCTCATGCTCAGCTCTCCTTCGTCGCCGCGAGCTCGCGCCAGAACGTCGCCATCGCGACGATCGTGCGCTGCAGCTCGTCGATGAGCAGCCGTTCGTTGGGGCCGTGCATGTTGCAGTACCCGTCGCTCGCGCCGAACAGGATCTTCTCGGCGGCGGGCTGGGCCTCGTGGAAGGACATGACGATCGGGATCGAGCCGCCGAGCGCCATGGTCCCGGGCTCGGCACCCCACGCGAGGCGCAGCGCCTGCTCGGCCGCGCGGAACGCGGGGCCGCCGGTCTCCGCGAGGATCCCGTTGCCGGCCTCGCCCACCTGCACGTCGAGCTCGATGCCGAACGGCTTGATCCCGCGCAGGAAGGTCGCGAGCGCCTCCCCGGCCTCCTTGGCCGGCTGGGCGGGGTGCACGCGCAGGTTGAGCACGGCCTTGGCCGACGACGCGACCGCGTTGAGCGGCGACGTGGTGGGCGGGGCGTCGAAGCCGATGATCGTCACGGCCGGTCCGGACCAGATGCGCGAGCCCAGGTCGCCGGTGCCGACGAGCGGGACGCCGTCGAGGACCTCGCCGAGCTCGCGGAACTCGTCGTCGGTGTACGTCGAACCGGTCCACGGCTCGCGGCGCAGCCCGGGGACGACCAGGTCGCCGCGGTCGTCGTGCAGCGCCGCGAGCGCCCGGACGAGCGCCGTGCGCGCGTCGGGTGCCGCGCCGCCGAACTGGCCGGAGTGCTTGTCCGAGCCGAGGGTCCGCGCCTCGACGGTGACGGTCACCGACCCGCGCAGGCCGATGGTGAGCGTGGGCTGGCCGGGCCGGACGTTGCCGACGTCGGCGATGACGATCGCGTCCGCGGCGTACGTCTCGGGCGAGGCCGGCGGGTGCTCCTCGAAGACGCTGCCGAACTCCTCGTGACCCTCGAGCACGAAGCGCAGCGTCACCGGTGGCTGCGCGCCGTAGACCTCGAGCGCGCCGATCATCGCGGCGATGTTCGCCTTGGAGTCCGCGACGCCGCGACCGACGACGCGGTCCTCGGTGACCACCGGGTCGTAGGGCGGGCTGGTCCACAGCGCGTCGTCGCCCGCGGGGACCACGTCGTAGTGCGTGTACATCAGCACGGTCGGGGCGCCTGGCGGCCCGGCGACGTCGGCCACGATCGTCGGCGCCGTCATGCCGTCGAGCATGATCTGGTCGATCTGCGTGACTCCCGCCCGCCGCAGGAGCGCGACGACCTCGTCGTGCGCCTCCAGCAGCGGCCCCGGCGGCGAGCCGGGCGCGGCGACGGACTCGATGCGCGACAGGCGCACCACGTCGTCCACCGCACGCGGAAGCAGGTGCGCGGCCGCAGCCGCGATGGCGTCGTCACCCAGCGGCTGGCTGCTCATAGTCGGAAGGTAGCGGCCTGGCGCATGTCACACCATGTCGGACAGAAGCGTGTTCACCCGCATTGTCCGACCTGCGCGCCCGCGACGCGGCAGACTGCGTCCGTGGGCCGGTCGAGCGCCGGTCCGCGCGGCCCCCGGAGGACGACGTGGACGATGCGACGCTGAGCCTGATCGTGCTGGGTGCGACGGTCGCGCTCTTCGTCTGGAACCGGCTGTCCGTGGGCGCGGTCGCGGTGCTGTGCTCGCTGGCGCTGCTCGTCACCGGGCTGGTCGACGCGGGCACGGTCGTCGCGGGGTTCGGCGACCCGATCATCATCTTCATCGCGTGCCTGTTCATCCTCGCCGGCGGGCTCGAGTCGTCGGGCGTCACCGCGTGGGCGGGGCGCGCGATCGTCGCGCGTGCGGGCACGGGACGCGGTCGCCTGACGATCGCCGTGATGGTCCTGGCGGCGGTGCTGACCGCATTCGTGACGCCGAACGGGTCGGCCGCCGCACTGCTGCCGGTCGCGGTGCTCGCCGCGCGGCGCTCCGACCGGTCCCCGTCCTCGCTGCTCATGCCCCTCGCGTTCGCCGCGAGCGCGGGCGGTCTGCTCATGCTCTCGGGCAGCCCCGTGAACGTCATCGTCTCCGACGCGCTCGCGGACGCGACCGGACAGGGGTTCGGGTTCTTCGAGTTCGGGCTCGTGGGCGTGCCGCTCGTGCTCGTGACGATCGGCGTGGTCCTGCTGCTCGGCCCGCGTCTGCTGCCGCACCGTGACGCCCACGAGCTGCCCGCGGACCTCTCGGACCACGTCACCGCGATGCTCGAGCACTACCGGCTCGACGAGGGCTTCACGCGCGTACGGGTCCGTGCGACCTCGCCGCTGGTCGGCGCCGCGCCCGACGAGGTGCCGGTCCCCGAGGGTGTGCTCGTCGTGGGCGTGCAGCACGCCGACGGTGTCCCGGGCCATGTCGGCGAGGACGTGCGCGCGGACGACGTCGTGGTCGTCAGCGGCACGTCGTCCCAGGTGGCGCGTCTGGTCTCGGGCTCGGACGTCGAGGTCGTCGCCACCCCGCTGACGCACGAGACCCGCGAGGCGTTGCTGAGCCGCGAGGCCGGCATCGCTGAGGTGGTCGTCGCGCCGCGCTCGGACCTGATCGGGCAGCGGGTCTTCCCGGGCCAGGTCCGCTCGGGGCTCACGGTGCTCGCGGTCCGCCGGCTGGGCAAGGACCGCGGTCCCCAGACCACGATCGCCGCCGAGGGCGACCTGCTCCTGCTGCACGGCCCGTGGCCGCAGGTCGAACAGCTCGAGCGGGACGACGACGTGCTCGTCGTGAACGACCCTGCTGCGGTCCGGCGCCAGAACGCCCCGCTCGGTCCCGCCGCGTGGCGCGCGCTGGCGATCATGGTCGTGACGGTGGCGCTGCTCGCCTCAGGCGTCACGATCCCGGCGATCGCGGGGCTCGTCGGCGCGGTGGGGATGGTGCTGCTCGGCGTCGTGACGCCGCAGCAGGCGTACCGGTCCGTCTCGTGGCAGGCGCTCGTCCTGATCGGCGGACTCATCCCGCTGTCGGCCGCGATCTCCTCGAGTGGCGCGGCCGACCTGATCGCGGGTCGCCTCGTGGACCTGGTGGCGGGGGGCGGACCGCACCTGCTGCTCGCCGCGCTGTTCGCGCTGACCCTCGTCCTCGGGCAGGTGGTCAGCAACACCGCGACGGTCCTGGTCGTCACGCCGATCGCCCTGTCCGCCGCGGCGGACGCCGGCGTCGCGCCTGCACCCGTGCTCATGCTCGTCGCCGTCGCCGGCGCCGCCTCGTTCCTGACGCCCATCGCGACGCCCGCGAACATGATCGTCATGGGCCCGGGTGGGTACCGGTTCGGCGACTACTGGAAGCTCGGGATCGCCGTGACCGTCGCGTGGTTCGCGCTGGCGACCGCGCTGATCCCGGTCTTGTGGTCACCGTGACGGTGGGTGGGCCGTGAAGGTTGGTGGGCCGTGACGGTCGGTGGGCCGTGAGCGGGGGTTGGCCGTGAGCGGGGGCGGCGTGCGCGACCCGTCCGACGAGGCGCGGCGTGAGACCCGTGCGCTCGTGGTCTCGATCGTCGCGTCCGGCGTCATCGGCCTCGCGGCGGCGGCCTGGGGCGTGCTCGCGCAGGCGGACGTGCTCGTGTTCGACGGGATCTACATGCTCGCGGGGATCGCCCTCGTGGCCGTCTCGCTGCTCGCGTCACGCGCCGCCTCCGCGCCGCCGTCGCCCCGCTTCCCGTTCGGGCGCTCGGCCGCCACGCCGCTCGCCGTCGCGGTGCAGGGTGCGGCCCTGCTGGGGGCGCTGCTGTACGGCGTGGTCAGCGCGATCGCGACGATCGTTGCCGGCGGCTCGCCCGTGTCCGCGACGGTCCTGATCGTGTACGGCGTCGCCTCCGCCGGCGCGTCGTGGCTCGTCGCGACCGTGGTCGCACGCACCGCACCGGGCTCCGAGCTCGCTGGCGCGGAGGTCGTCGCGTGGCGCTCGGGCGCGGTGCTGAGCCTCGTCGTCGCCGTCGGTGGCGTCGTCGCTGCGGTGCTGCGCAGCGCCGGCCAGGACGACGTCGCCGTCTACGTCGACCCCGCGCTCGTGCTCGTGGCCGTGGCGCTCGTCGTCCACCTGCCGGTCCGCCTCGTGCGCGACGGCATGCACGAGCTCCTGGAGGGCGCTCCGAGCGGAGCCCTGGCCACCGCGCTCGACGACGCCGTCGCACGCACGAGGACCGCGTTCGACCTGCCCGAGCCCGCCGTCCGCGCGACGAAGCTGGGCCGCCGCATGTACGTCGAGGTCACGTTCCTCGTCCCGGAGCACCGCTGGGAGGTCGACGACGAGGACGCCGTCCGCCGCGCGCTCCTGACCCGACTCGGGGCGCTGCCGCTCGACGTCTGGGCGACCGTCGAGCTCACCACCGACACGACCCTCGCCGACTGACCGACTGTGGCGGGTCCGGACGGCTACCGGTCGACGGGCCCACCCAGGACGGAGGACTGTGCCGGGACGGAGGACTGTGCCGGGACGGAGGGCTCTGCCGGGATGGTGCGCCACCCGTGCCGAGATGATGCGGCGGTCAGCACCGGGTCCTCGCCGACGACGACGCCCGCGCCGACCGACTCGAGCATCGGCAGGTCGCTCGCGTGATCGCCGTACGCGACGCACTCGTCGGCCGCGACGCCGCGCTCACGCGTCACCTGCCCGACGACGAACGCCTTGCGCGCACCGATCACGGCGTCGGTCGCGACCCCGGTCAGCACACCGGCCACGTCCTCCTGCACGGTGGCGAACCACGCGTCCGCGCCGAGGGCCCGGGCCACGGGCGCGACCGTCGCGGGCGGCGCGCCGGACACCAGCACGACGTAGGTGCCGGCGTCGCGCAGGGCGGTGACCTCGTCGGCGACGCCGGCGTGGAACACGTCGAGGGACAGGTCCGCGAACCAGCGCTCGCCGAACGCGGCCAGCTCGTCGGCGCGCTCGCCCGCGAACGTCGCGTAGTAGGCGCGGCTCACCGCGTCCCGGTCACCGCCCACGTCCAGTGCGTGCAGCTCACGCAGGAGCGCGGAGACCTGCTCCGGGGTGCGCCCCCGGGCGCGCTGGTGCGCGACGAGGAAGCTGCTCATCGAGTTGATCGTCAGAAGGGTCTCGTCCACGTCGAGGAACGCGATGGCGTACCTGGCGCCACTGGGTTCCGCTACGTGCCGCCCGCGTCGCCGAACCGTCACCCGCACACGCTAGCCGCCGCCGGGCGGGGCGTGCCGGGTGCGTCCGCGATCCGCGCGACGCCTCGGTCCGACGTCAGGTGAGCCAGGCCCCGGCGGCGACCAGGAGCGTCCGCGCGGCGTGCACCACGGTGTCGGGGTGCGGCGCGAAGTCGGGGGCGTGGTTCGTGGGAGGCCCGGAGGAGGGCATCCCCGAGGCCGACCGCGGCCCCGCCGCGGCCTCGAGCACGTGCGGGTCGGTCGAGCCCAGGAACCAGTACACGAGCGGGCAGCCCAGCCCATGCGCGAGCGCGCCCACGTCGTCGCTCGCCGGCGAGGGAGCGGTCAGCGGGTAGGTGGGCATCCGCCGTCCGACGAGCGCACGGTGCACGCGCCGCGCCGCGTCGGCGTCGTTGCGCACGTCACCGAACGACGCGATGCGCTCGACGTCCGCGGGCCGCGGGCACCCCGAGCGGTCGGCGACGTGCCGCGCGAGCGCGCAGACCTCGTCGGCGATCACGTCGAGCACGCGCGCGTCGGCGCCACGCAGCGCGAGCTCGGCGTGCACGACGTGCGGCAGGGTGTTGTGCGAGGCGCCGCCGTGCACCGCGCTGACCGTGAGCTCGACCCCCGCCTCGCCCGCGAGGTCGCCGGCCGCCGCGAGCACGTCGAGCAGCACCGCGACCGTGTCGACCGAGCCGCCCGGGAACGCGACGTGACCGCCCGTGCCGTGCAGCGTCACCTCGAGCGCGATCGACGACGAGAGCATCGCGGCCGCACCGATCGTCACCGCGCCCAGCGGGTCGGGGCTCACGTGCTGCGCGAGCAGCACGTCCGGCGCGGGCACGCGGTCGGCCAGGCCGTCGGCGAGCATGGCGGCGGCGCCGTGGCCGGTCTCCGCGGCGGGCTGCAGGACCGCGACGACCGTGCCCTGCCAGGCACGGCGCGACTCGGCGAGCTGGTGCACGGCCGTGAGCACCGCCGCGAGGTGGACGTCGTGACCGCACGCGTGCGACACGCCGACCTGCCGCCCGCCGAGCGTGGTGCGCCGGTTCGACGCGTACGGCAGGCCGGTCGCCTCGGCGACGGCGAGCGCGTCGAGCTCGGCCCGCAGCGCGACGACCGGGCCGTCGCCGTTGCGCAGCACCCCCACGACGCCGTGGCCGCCGACCCGCTCGAGCACGTGCGCCCCCGCGGCACGCAGCTCGGCCGCGCACATCGCCGCCGTCTCGCGCTCGCGCCCCGACAGCTCCGGTGCGGCGTGCAGCGCACGGTAGAGCGCACCGGCCGCCCGCGCGCGGTCGTCGTCCGGGGTCACGGTCGCGGGGACGATCGTCGTCGTCATCCGCGCCCGCGCCCTGGGCCGCCGGCGCGTCCCGTGGCGGTGCGGAAGGTCCATGCGCTCGCTCGCCCCCCTGCGACGAGCGAGCGCACGAGCTGGTCGGCCGCGCCCGGTCCCCTCACGGGAACGGGTGCGGCACGGGGTTGGGGCGGGGGTCGTCGTCCCACGGCAGGGCTCCTTCCAGGATCGATGCGCCGCGCGCGAGGCGCGGGATGCCCACCGTGCGCCGTTGCCGGTGACCGAACGTCAGCGGGACGGTGCCGGGCACGAGCACCTTGACCGCGTGCACGCCCAGCGCGTCGACGAGCTCGGGTGCGCTCTGGTCGACGACCACGGCGTCCATCCCGAGCGCGTGGGTGCGCTCGAGCAGGAGCCGCAGCGCGAGCGCGACGTCGCCGGTCGGCAGGCGCGGACGTGCGCACAGCGCGGCCTCGGTGACCAGGCCGACGGGGTGCGCGAGGAACTGCCACAGGTGGCGCGACTCCCACAGCCCGTACAGGCCGGCGCGGTCCCGCACCGTGTGCACGAGGTCGAAGTCGTCGAGCAGCGGGCGGCACCGCTCGGCGGGCAGCGACTGGCGCCGGCGCACCCAGGTCGCGTGCATCACCGCCTTCGTCACGCACCGCGCGACCGCCTCCCGGATCGCGGTGCGCGGGTTCGCGGCCGCGCCCGTGGCGAGCGACAGCGCGGGCGCGCGTCCGGCGCGCACGTCGGCCTCGGACGCGGTGACGACCGCGAGCGCGACGGGGACCCGGAAGTCGGAGGTCAGGTCGAGCACCCGCAGGTGCAGCCCGAGCTCGTCCAGCAGCTCCCGTTGCGGGGCGAGGTCGCCGTCGTCGGCGAGCTGCACCTCGACGAGCCGCGCCCTGGCGTACCAGGCGAGCAGGAACGCGTCACGCTCGACGACCTCCAGCAGGCCGTGCAGCACGGCCTCCTCGCGCGTGCCGCCCACCGCGCACCCGTTCGAGGACTCCGCGACGAACCGCGAGCCGACGCCGCGCTCGTGCCAGTACGCGACGTGCTCGGGGACCAGCACGGCGCGGTCCTCACGCGTCGAGCGCGCCCAGACCCAGCTCGTCGTGCTGCTCGTCTCGAACCTCTCCAGCGCCGCGCCCTGCCCCCCGGGCGCGGGCTCGTGCTCGCCGAGCGCGCGCGGGTCGACCGCGAGGTGCGCGACCTCGCGCCACGACGCGACGACGACCGGCACCGCGGGCCGTCGGTACCCGCCGAGCGCCCGTTCGACGCCCTCGAGCATCGCGGGGACCTCGCTGTCGGCGTACGACGCGGCGATCCCCTGCCCGCCCTCCCGGCGTGACCGGCCGGGCACCGCGGTCTGCGCGTGCGCCACGGCGAGCGGCGACTCCTCGTCGTGCGACACGTGCGCGACCGGCCCGAACCGCGGGTCGAGCAGGTGCTCGCGCAGCGCCTCACGGTCGAACGAGCGTGTGCGCAGCGGGCCCGCGAGCGCGGGCTGCGGCGTGCTCAGGTCCAGCGGCTCGGGCGGCTGCGCGGGGTTCGCGCACGCGACGCACGCCGGGTGCACGAGGAACCGGTGGGTCGACAGGCGCCCGGTGTCGCGGTCGAGCACGAGCACCGCGCGCCGCCACAGCGCGGGAGCGTCCGCGAGCACGCGCGCGACCATCGCGCGCACCACGGGCGACCAGTCGAGCCCGACGTCGGCGGGCGGGCCGCCCGCGGTGTGCGGCGACACGTCGGACCACCACGCGAGCGCGCAGTCGGCGCACCCGCCGTGCCCGTCCGGCGCGACGAGCGGGCCGACGAGCACGTGGCTGCCGTGCACGCCCACGGCGAGCGAGCTGGTCCCGGCCGACAGGCGCGCGCGGCCGCGGGTCAGCGCGAGGGCCACCGCGTCGGCGAGGTCGTGCGTCACGTCCATGACGCCACCACCGCGTGCACCCCGACCGTCGCCCAGTCGCCCGCCCGCTCCGGCTCGACGAGGTGCAGCGCACCGGTCGCGACCGCGGCGCGCGCCCACCGGTCCACCTGGCGCCGCACGTCGGGTGAGCGCGTGTCGAGCACGTCGATCGCGGGCTCCGCCGGGACGAGGCCCGCTCCGGACTCCTGCCACTCCGTGAGCCCGACGGCCCGCAGCAGCGCGCCGTGGGTGGCGGCGCTCTCGTCGGCCGCGACCGCGCGCCCGAGGAGGTCGCCGTCGAGGTCCCGGACGTCGACGCGGTGCAGCCCCACCTCCGAGGCGTGCAGCGAGACCGTGACGGGTCGCGCGAGGTGCCGCGTGAGGGCGACGTGCAGCCGGCGCACGTCGGGCCGCATGCTCGCGAGGTCGCGCCAGACGGGGCGCCAGCCCAGGTCGGACCGTTCGACGAGCCGTGCGACCGCGTCCACGCGCGCCGCGGAGGCCGAGACGCCGAGCCCCAGGCTGCCCGCGAGGTGACCGACGGGTCCGTCGGCGGGCAGGCGCAGCGCGTCGAGGGCCGCGTCGAGGCGGGCCGCGGCGGTCGTGGTCCCGACACCGCCGAGGGTGCGGCCGTCGTCGTCCACGAGCGCGGCCAGGCCCACGGGCAGCTGCGGCAGGTCGAGCGACATCGGCTCGCCGACGAGGCCCAGGACCGGGTCCCACACGGGTTCGAGGCGACGCAGCGCGGCGGCGTCGCCGTGCTCGTCGTGCGCCGCGCCCGACGTCCAGGCGTCGACGTCGAGCGCCCGACCCTCGTGCACGAGCCTCGGCAGCGCGACGTGCGTGCGGGGCTCGCTGACGAGCCCGTCGCTCGTGACGAGGTACTCGGGCCAGCGCCCCGGCGCGGTGCCGTCGCAGGCCCGGGCGGTCGACGCGAGCACCGCGAGCGCGAGCTGCGCGCCGACGAGCGCTGCCGGCAGCGACTCGGGCGCGGCGGGCTCCTCCGGGGCCCCGAGCCGTGCGAGGCGCGCGAGCGCCGCGACCTCGAGGCACGCGTCGGCGTCGCGGTTCCCCGGCCCGACGACGAGCGTGCGCGAGTCCCCGAGCGCGAACGCGACCCCGTGCCACGCGTCGCCGGCGCCGAGCCGCTCGACGCGCGCCAGCACGTTCGGGGCGTGCGCGACCGCCGGGTTCGACGTCGTGGGCTGCCCCAGCACGCGCGCGTACCCCGCCGCCGCGAGGTGCGCGCCCACCGCGTGGGCCACGGGACCGTCGCCCGTCACGCGCAGCGTCGTCGACGCGACGAGCCTCGCGGCGGCGGCGGGCCGGCGCGTCACCGTCTCGAGGTGCGCGAACGCCGCGACCTCGTCGGCCGCGGGCTCGACCTCGCGCAGCAGGTGGTGCGCGTCGAGCTGCGCGAGGATGCCCGAGACCACCTCGCGGCCGCCGTCCGGGACCGTGGCGAGCAGCCGGTCGGGCTCGACGCCCGCCCGCAGGACCGGCTCGATCGTCGTCCACAACGCCTGCGCCCCGGCGTCGTCGACGATCACGGCGTGCGCGCCCGCGCTGATCGCGATCCCCCGCCCGTCGAGGGGCCGCGCGCGGGTCCCCCGCCGCAGGCGCACGCCGGCGCGCCCCGCCGCGCGCGCGCTCACGGTCGCCACCGCGTGACCGCGGACGGCGGGACGCCCGCCGCCTGTCGTCGGACCATCGTGCGCAAGCACCGCTCGGGAGTCTCGTCACTCATGCCAGGCGCCTTTCTCTGGGCGTGTGTCGGCACCTCGTCGTGCGCTAAACAAACCGAACGTCCGGCTTTGTCGAGAATGAACCACTTCCTACCCGGACGTCAAGAGTCCGCGCGCACGGGGGAAGTCCGAGGTAGTAAACCGACCGGCCGCCTTGTTATGACCTGTTCCCGCAGCTAGCGTTCTGGGCACGCGGCGCGCGCCCCGCGCCCCACACGCGGAGGTCAGCCATGCAGATCAGCAGCTTCGACCAGCGGTACGTCCACAAGCTCGACCCGTGGGCGGTCCTCGTCACCCGCGTGCTCGCGCCGTACGCGGACGCGCCCCTCGACACGGAGACGACGTGGGACGTCGAGGTGAGCCTCCCGCTGGGGGTGCCGCACCCCGTCTACGCGCACCAGAGCGCGGTGCTCCTCGGGCTCGAGGCGTTCCGGCAGGCGGGCACCGCACTCGCCCACGTCGCCGGTGGCGTGCCCATGGGCCACGCGTTCGTCGCCACGCGTGTCGCGATGCGCTGGACGGCCGACCCGACCGCACTCCTCGGCATCGTCCCCGCGCGCTTCACGTTCCGGACCCTGGGCGCCGAGCACCGCCGCGGGACGCTCGTGCGCCACGTCTTCGACGCGGACGTCACGATCGACGGCGTCGTCGTCGCGCAGGCCTCCGGCGATCTGCAGTGCGTCGACCCGCGCGTGCACGCCCGGCTGCGCGCCGGCGCGCCGGCGTGGCACGAGCTCGCCCCGCGGCACGACCCCGCGGCGCTCGGCGACGTGCGCACCACGCCCGACGGTCTCGAGGCGTGGCTCGGCTGGGACGCGCAGGACCGCATGGTGTTCGACCACGGGGTCGACCACGTGCCCGCGATGCACCTGGCGCGCGCGGCGATCACCGCGCACCACCTGCTGACCGCCGCCGAGGCCGTCACGTCGATCGACGTCCGCTGCACGCGCTACGTGGAGCTCACGGGCTCCGCGGGCGTGCGCGCCGTGCTCGACGAGGGGCAGACACGCACCGAGATCCTGCAGGACGACTCCCCCGCCGCGGTCATCACGTGCGTGACCGAGCCCCTCGCGCCCGTCACGCGCACCAGCACCGAGGTCCCGGCACGGACCGCCCTGGTCTAGGCGCGCTGCAGCATGTCCGGGATCACGTGCTCGCGGCCGGGCGCGACGATCCCGGGCAGCAGCAGCGTCCACATCTCCCGCAGCCGGTCCAGCAGGTCCTCGAGCCGTGAGGACGCGAACGAGGCGGTCTGGATGCCGGTGAACGCGGCGACCAGGAACCGGGAGAGGGTGTCCGGGTCGATGGTGTCGCGCAGGTCGCCCTGGGCCACGGCGTGGCTGATCACGGCGGACGTCGGCCCGGCCCAGGCGTCGTACGTCGGGCCGCGGTCCTCGTCGTCGTCGGGCACCTCGACGGCCAGGCGCATCGCGGCGAGCGCCACGACGTCGTCGCGCATGAGCTCGCCGAGCGCGCGGACCATGGACACGAGGATCGCGAGCGCGGACAGGTCGCTCGAGGCGAACCGTTCCTGGAGCTCGTCGTTCAGCTCGCGCTGGCGTTCGATGACCGCCTGGGCGAGCAGGTCCTTCGACTTGAAGTGGAAGTACATCGAGCCCTTGGTCGCCCCCGCGCGTACCGCGATGTCGGCGATGCTCGCCCCCGCGAACCCGTGCTCGATGAACTCGGCCGCTGCCGCTGCGACGATCGCGTTCCTGGTCGCCACCGCGCGCGCCTGCTGCGCCACGTCGTCCTCCCTCGGTCGATGCAGCGGCTATCCAGCCGCGCCCCCGGTCAAAACGTACCGGACATCCGCCTTTGTTTGACAGATACCGGTCGCGTGCATCATGCGATCCGCTCGCTCAGCCGGCGCCGGGTCTGCCGTTCCGCGAGCCACGCCTCGAGCTCGACGAGCGGCAGCGGGCGGCTGTGGAGGAAGCCTTGCGTGCGGTCGCACCCGAGGGCGGCCAACGCCTGGCGAGTCGCGTCGTCCTCGACGCCCTCGGCGGTGACCCGCAGGCCGAGCCGGTGGGCAAGGTCGACCGTACCCGCCACGATCGTGCTCGTGCGCTCGTCGGCCAACAGGCGAGAGGTGAAGGTCTGGTCGAGCTTGAGCTCGCGCGCCGGCAGGTGGTTCAGGTACGCGAGCGTCGAGTGCCCCGTGCCGTAGTCGTCGATGCTCACGTGCACGCCGTACGCGGTCAGGGCGGCGAGCGCGGCGACCGCCTTGGCCGGGTCGTCCATGATCGTCGTCTCGGTGACCTCGAGCGTCAGCAGCCCCGCGGGGAGCTGCGAGCTGTCGAGGGCCGACTCGAGCGTCGTGAACAGGCCCGGGTGGGTCAGGCAGCTCGCTGACAGGTTCACCGAGACGGGCATGGCCCGGCCCGCGCGCAGCCACGCCGTCGCGTCCTGCACGGCGAGCGACAGGACGCGCTCGGTGAGGTGCGGCATGAGCTGGTAGCGCTCCGCGAGGTCGAGGAACTCGGCCGGCGCGAGCAGCCCGAGCCGCGGGTGCTGCCACCGCACGAGCGCCTCGACCCCCACCACGGACCCGTCCGAGCACGAGATCTGCGGCTGGTAGTGCACGACGAGCTCACCGGCGGCTCGCGACGACGACGTGAGCACCGTGCGCAGGTCCCGCAGGAGCCCGACTCGCCGGTCCGCGTCGGCCGCGACCCGCTCGTCGAACACCGTGATGCCGACGCCCGCGCGCTTGGCGGAGTACATCGCGTGGTCCGCGGCGCGCAGCAGGTCCTCGACGGTCTTGTTGCGGTGCCGGGTGCTGACCACGCCGATGCTCGCGTCGATCTGCACGAGCTCGTCGTCGAGCACGACGGGCGCGCGCACCGCCTCGAGCACCGAGAGCGCGGTGCGCTCCGCGAGGGCGTGGTCGTGGCCGTCGAGCAGCACCGCGAACTCGTCGCCCCCGATGCGCGCGAGCATCCCGTCGGTGCTCAGCGCTGCGGCCATCCGTACGGCGACCGTGCGCATGAGCTCGTCGCCGGCCGCGTGGCCGCGGTCGTCGTTGACCGCCTTGAACTCGTCGAGGTCGATCATCATGAGGCTGACCTCGCGCCCGCGACGCAACCGGCGCTCGAGCCGCTCGACGAAGGCCCGTCGGTTCGCCACGCCCGTCAGCCCGTCCGTGCGCGACTCGCGCTGCGCGTCCGTGAGCTCGGCGAAGTCGCGCGCCATGTAGGCCAGCCGGGACGTGCCCGCGAGCGCCGCGAGCGCGGCGAGCAGCGGCACGACCGGCCGCCCGCTCGGCGCCACGGCGTCGACGACGATCATCACGACCGACCCGATCACGACGACGAGCGCGCCGACGGTCGACGCCGTGGGCGAGACGTCGACCCGCGTGCGCACCACGGGCCGGGAGGTGACCGCGCACGCAGTCATCAGCGCGATGCCGACCCAGCCGTGCACCACACCGACGGCCGACGCCTCGACGTGCGTCCCGCCACGGACGGCCCCCACGTACCCGACCAGCTCGGACCCGAGGATCACGGCGACCAGCACGACGAGCGTCATCGCGCGCCAGTCACGCGTCAGGTGCGCGGTGAGGACGATGACGACGAGCGCGGCCATGAGCGTCAGCAGGACCGCGATCCGCACCGTGTGCGCGCCGGTCTGCCACCCGTGCGCCGCTGCGCCGGCGGCGCGGGACGTGCCGTACGCGAGGATCGCCGCCGCGCACAGCGTGCCACCCAGGCCCGCCAGCCACTCGCCCGAGTCCCGGTCGTCGAGGTGTGACCGGTTCCAGTGCTGGACCGCCTGGTAGAGCATCGCGGTCGCGGCGACCGTCCCGACCGTCAGGCCGGCCGTCGCCACGGACGTCCAGGACTCGCCCGTCAGCCACGCGAGCAGGGCCTCGAGCCCGAGGCTGAGCACGATCGTCCACCCGGCACGCCTGAACCAGCGCCACGCGAGCTGCTCCCGGGGCGCACGGCCGCGGGAGGCGCGGGTGGTGACCAGCGCGGCAGCCACGGACGCCGCGCACGCGAGCAGCAGGAGCAGCGCGCCGAGGCCACGGACGGCACCGACCGTCACCAGCACTCCCGCGGCCACGGCGCTCGCCGCGCGCACCACACGCCCACTCGTCACACCGTCGACATCGGTGCCGCGGCGGCACAGGTGAGACGTCCCCGAGCGCGTCACCCGTCGGTGGCGCAGGTACGTCCCTGACGTCCGCATTTCGCCGACGGCGACGGCTCACGCACCACCCGAACGGCGCATCACCCCCTCGTTCGGCCGGCTCGACCGACGCCGGGCACACCCGGGTGCCGAGCGGCCTCAGGCGACGGACGGTGTCCGAGCCCGCGAGACGCCCGCGACCGCGGCAGCCAGGCCGAGCCGCGGCGCGAGGCCGTCGACCTGCACGACCGCAGCCGGGCCGTGCTCGCTGTAGAGCGCGACGAGCGAGGCGAGCTCGCCGCGGCCGCCGTAGGCGCACGTGAGCTCGAGCAGGGTCTGCGGGCCGTCGTGCACGACGTAGACGACCTCGGCGTCGAACCCGAACGACGGCGACACCCGGAACCGGACCGTGCCGATCTCGACGGGCGGCGGCAGCACCCGGCCGCGCACGTGCGCGATGCCGAGCAGCGCGCTCAGGCCGCGGCGCTCGTCGTCCGCGAGGCCCTCGCACGCGTCGAGCGCGTCCATGTCCACGAGCACGACGCACCCCGGGTCCGGCTCGGACGAGCCCGGGTGCCAGGACGCGTCGGCCTCGAGCGTCAGGAAGCCGTCGTAGGCGCTGTACGCGGTCCGCACCAGCTCCATGCGCTCCTCGATCGGCATGCCCCGCAGGGGGTGGGTGCGCGAGGTCGCGGCCGCGCCGCACGAGCACGAGATCGTCACCATGACCCCCAGGGTGCGCCCGACCACTGACACGCACGCGCCGGACGCGCCGAGGACCAGACGATCCGGACGCCGCGAATCGCCGGAAGGGCCCCGTTCCTCCTGTTCCGCGTGCGAGCGCGCCACGCGCGGACGACACTGTGCGTCTGAGCGCGTCGAGCAGCAGGTCGCAAGGGCTTGCGCGGGCGCGCCGACGGAGGTGCGCGATGGGGCTCGACGACCTGGTCTCGAAGGCCAAAGGCGCTCTGGAAGGGCACGAGGAGCAGGCGAAGGACGCGCTCGACAAGGCCGCCGACGCGGTCAAGTCGCGCACGGACGACGCGGGTGACGCGAAGGTCGACGAGGTCACCGAGAAGGCCAAGGAGTTCCTCGACCAGCAGAAGAACACCTGAGGCACCCGCGGCAAGACGCCGCACGACGCCGGGGCGCGGATACCATCGAGTCGGATCGTGGACGATCACAGCGTGGCGCCCCTGCCGGTCGTGCGCGCCGTTGTGCCGAAGGGAGGTGCGTTCGTGGGATTTCTGGACCGTTTTGAGAACGGTGTCGAGCGGGCGGTGAACAACGTCTTCGCCAAGACCTTCCGCAGCGACCTCAAGCCCGTCGAGCTGGCCAGTCGCCTGCGTCGCGAGGTCGACGAGAAGGCGGCCGTCGTCGGGCGCGACCGTACGGTCGTGCCGAACGAGTTCACCATCGAGCTGTCGACCCCCGACTACGACCAGGTCGAGGCCTGGGGTGCCGAGACGCTGGCCGACGAGTTCGCGGCGAACGTCACGGACTACGCCGCGGGTCAGCGCTACGCGTTCGTCGGGCCGGTGACCGTGAGCTTCGCGGAGGACACCGAGCTCGAGGCGGGGCGCTTCGAGGTGCACTCGGCGACCGTGCGCGGTGCCGTGGCCCCCGCGACCACCGCGGCGCCCAGCCCGCGCCACCCGCTGCTCGACATCGACGGCCAGCGCTACCTGCTCACAGGTCCCGTCACGGTGATCGGTCGCGGCTCGGAGGCGGACATCATCGTCGACGACCCGGGCGTCTCGCGCCGCCACCTCGAGATCCGCGTCAACCCGGACAACGTGGTGGCCTCGGACCTGGGCTCGACCAACGGCTTGTTCGTCGAGGGCCACAAGGTGCCGGCCGCGACGCTGCTCGACGGCAACACCCTGACCATCGGGCGGACGCGGATCCTGTTCTGGACGGGCGGGGACCCGGAGCTCGACGAGTGACCGGCCGGTGACGCGCGAGCGATGAGCGAGCTGACCATCACCCTGCTCCGGCTGGGCTACCTGGCCCTGCTGTGGGTCCTCGTGCTCTCGTCGATCGCCGTGCTGCGCCGCGACCTGTACGGCACGCGCATCACCAAGCGCCGTTCTCGTCGGCCCGCGCCCGTCACGGCCGCGGGGCCCGCGGGCACGGGCCCGTCCACGGCCCCCACACCGGTCGTCTCTCCGCGGACGGCGCGCGGCAGCCAGCGCTCGGCGCGCCTCGTCGTCACGCAGGGCCCGCTGACCGGCACGATCGTCCCGCTCGGGCAGTCCGCGGTGGTCGTCGGCCGCGCCCCGGGCTGCACGCTCGTCCTCGACGACGACTACTCGAGCTCGAAGCACGCGCGGATCTTCCCGCAGGGCGGCCAGTGGTACGTCGAGGACCTCGGCTCGACCAACGGGACGTTCGTCGGCGACGAGAAGATCAGCGGGCCCACCCCCCTGGCACCCGGTCGCTCGGTCCGCGTGGGCCGCAGCGTGATCGAGCTGCAGGGGTAGGCGGATGACGGTCGCACTGCGCTACGCCGCCCGCTCCGACGTGGGCCTCGTGCGGAGCAACAACCAGGACTCCGCCTACGCGGGCCCGCACCTGCTCATGGTCGCGGACGGCATGGGCGGTCACGCGGGCGGCGACGTCGCGTCCTCGGTCGCGGTCGCCACGTTCGCGCCGCTCGACGACGAGTCGCACGGCCCCGACGACGCGCTCGACGAGCTCGAGGGCGCGCTCGAGGAGGCACGCGAGGAGATCAAGGCGCGCTCGGGCGCCGAGCCGGACCTCGCCGGCATGGGCACGACCGTCACCGCGATCCTGCGGGCCGGCAACAAGCTCGCGATGGTGCACCTGGGCGACTCGCGCGGCTACCTGCTGCGCGACGGCGTGCTCACGCAGGTCACCACCGACCACACGTTCGTGCAGCACCTGGTCGACATCGGCCGGATCACGCCGCAGGAGGCCGAGCACCACCCGCAGCGCTCGGTCGTCATGCGTGTGCTCGGCGACTTCGAGTCGGACCTGACGCCCGACCTGTCGGTGCGCGAGGCGCGCGCCGGCGACCGCTGGCTGCTGTGCTCCGACGGCCTGTCGGGCTTCGTGAGCGGGCAGACCATCGAGACGACGATGCGCGAGCTCACCGACCTCGACTCGTGCGCCGACCGGCTCGTGCAGCTCGCGCTGCGCGGCGGCGGGGGCGACAACGTGACGGTCGTGCTCGCCGACGTGATCGAGCTCGACGACGTCGCCGACGGCGACGCGCCCGGCACGGCGCCGCAGGTCGTCGGCGCGGCCGCGACCACGCGCAACGACCCGACGGTCGCGGCGGACGGTCCCGCGGCGCGTGCGGCCGAGCTCGCGCAGGCCGCGGCGCGCGCGCAGCGCGCGGGCCTGGCGGCGGGCGGGCGTCCGGCCACGGACGACGAGGACGACGACCCGGCCGGGGCACCGGCCACGGTCGGCGCCGGCGGCGCGGGCGACGGCCCCAGCTCGGACGACGACGGCGACGACGCCGACGACACCGAGAGCGCGCGGCCCGGCGGCCGGTCGCGGCGCGGACGTGCGGCGGTCGCGGGCGTCGCGGCGCTCGCGCTGCTGGTCGCGGTGCTCGGGGGCGGGTACGCCTGGACGCGCACGCAGTACTTCGTCGGCGTCCACCAGGGCGAGGTCGTGATCTTCCGCGGCGTGCCCGAGGCGCTCGGACCCGTGGCGCTGTCGGACGTCGTGGACCGCACGGGCGTCCCGGTCGAGGACATCGCCTCGCAGTACGTGCGGGACCGCGTGTTCCAGACCATCCACGCCGACGACCGCGCGGCCGCCCGCCGGCTCGTCGACGAGATCGTCCTGCTCGACGACCAGGCACCCGGCGACCAGGCACCCGACGACGACCCGACGACGGCCCCCACCGCCGATCCGAGCGCCACCGCCGATCCCGGCACCACCCGGCCCACCGGGACCACCTCGCCAGGAACGACAGCCACCGCGCCGGCCACCACCGGCGCGGACGGGTGAACCGCATGGCGACCGTCGAGCCGCACCGCGTGCGCGCCGGCCGCGGCACCGAGCTCCTGCTCCTGGTCCTCGCGCTCGCGCTCGGGATCGGGGCGTACGCGCTCGTCGGGCTGGGCACCTCGGGCGAGGTGCCGCCCGACGTGATCGGCTACGGCGCGGGGCTCGCGGGCCTGGCCGTCGCGCTCCACCTGGTGCTGCGCTGGCGTGCGCCGTACGCGGACCCCGTGATCCTGCCCGTGACCGTCGCGCTCAACGGCATCGGCCTGGCGATGATCTACCGGATCGACTTCGCCTACGAGCTGCGCGAGAAGGCCAACGGCTTCGCGGCGCGCCAGCTCTTGTGGACGGCGATCGCCGTCGCACTGGCCGCGTTGGTGCTGATCCTGCTGCGCGACCACCGCACGCTACGGCGCTTCACGTACACCGCGATGGTCGTCGCGCTGGCGCTCCTCGCGCTGCCGCTCGTCCCCGGGATCGGCAAGTCGATCAACGGCGCGCGCATCTGGGTGTACTTCGGCTCGGTCGGCATGCAGCCCGCGGAGTTCGCCAAGCTCGCGCTGGCCGTCTTCTTCGCGGGCTACCTGGTCACGCACCGCGACACCCTCGCGCTCGCCGGCTCGAAGTTCCTGGGCCTGCAGCTGCCGCGCGCACGGGACCTGGGCCCGATCCTCGTCGTCTGGGCCGGCTCGATCGCGGTCCTGGTGTTCGAGAAGGACCTCGGCACCTCGCTGCTGCTCTTCGGCCTGTTCGTCGCGATGCTCTACCTCGCGACCGAGCGGATCAGCTGGGTCGTCATCGGCCTGCTGATGTTCGTCGGCGGCGCCATGGTCGCGGCGACCGCGTTCGCGCACGTCGGCGCGCGGTTCGACGTGTGGCTGCACGCGCTCGACCCCGACGTCTTCGACCGCGATCCGGGCGGCTCGGGCCAGGTGGTGCGCGGGCTGTTCGGCATGGCGAGCGGCGGGCTGTTCGGCACCGGGTGGGGCGAGGGCCGGCCGGACCTCGTGCCGTACGCGGAGTCGGACTTCATCGTCCCGTCGCTCGGCGAGGAGCTCGGCCTGACGGGCCTGCTCGCGATCCTCATGCTGTACGCGGTCCTCACGCAGCGCGGCATGCGCGCCGCGATCGGCGTGCGCGACGGGTTCGGCAAGCTGCTCGCGGGCGGTCTGGCATTCGTGGTCGCGTGGCAGTGCTTCGTCGTCGTCGGCGGCGTCACGCGGCTCATCCCGCTGACCGGCCTGACCACGCCGTTCCTCGCGTACGGCGGGTCGAGCCTGCTCGCGAACTGGATCATCGTCGCGCTGCTGCTGCGCGTCTCGAACGACGCGCGTCGTCCGGCGCCCGCGGCCCGCGGGCTGCGACCCGGCGAGCCGCTGCCCGGTGAGGTGCTTCCTGGCGAGGTGCTGCCCGGCGAGCCGGGCGACGACGCCGCGGACGCCGCGCCGGTCCCGGTGCGTGTCCCGGCGTCCGCTGCCTCCGCGCCGCAGGACCCGCAGGGTCCGGATCCCGACGACGACCAGCCGACCGAGCGGATCGGAGGGCTGTCGTGAACACGCCCCTGCGCCGCGTCGCCACCGTCATGCTCGTGATGTTCCTGGCCCTCATGGGCTCGGCCACGTGGGTGCAGTTCGTCCAGGCGCCCGAGCTCAACGCGGACTCGCGCAACGTGCGGACGCTGTACCGCGAGTACGGCAACGCGCGCGGGCCGATCGTGGTCGCGGGCGAGGCGATCGCGCAGTCCGTGCAGGTCGACGACCCGTTCGGCTACCAGCGCCAGTACACCGACGGCGAGCTCTACTCGGCGGTCACGGGCTTCTACTCGATCGTCAACGGCAGCTCGCAGCTCGAGCGCGCCGCGAACGACCAGCTCACGGGCCGCAGCGACCAGCTGTTCTTCTCGCGGCTGCGGGACATCATCACGGGCCGCAAGCCCGAGGGCGCCGCGGTCGAGACCACGCTCGTGGCCGCCGCGCAGCGCGCCGCGCGCGAGGGCCTGGGGGACCAGCAGGGTGCGGTCGTCGCGATCGAGCCGAGCACCGGCCGGATCCTGGCGATGGTCTCGACGCCGGGCTTCGACCCGAACGCGCTCGCGACCCACGACTCCGCGGCCGCCGCCGCGGCCTACACCGAGCTCGCGGGCGCGGCGGGGAACCCGTTGCGCAGCAACGCGACGCTCGAGACCTACCCGCCGGGCTCCACGTTCAAGCTCGTCACCGCGGCCGCCGCGCTCGAGAGCGGCGAGTACGACGCGAGCACCGAGCTGCCCGCACCCGTGCGGCTCGACCTCCCGCAGACCACCGCGACGATCGGCAACTTCGGCGGCGGGGGCTGCGGGAGCAACCCGATCACGCTCGCGAACGCGCTGCGCGTCTCGTGCAACACCGCGTTCGCGCAGCTCGGCATGGACGTCGGCGCCGACGCGCTGCGCGAGCAGGCCGAACGGTTCGGGTTCGACGACGCGTCGCTGACGATCCCGATGCGGGTCGCGGAGAGCCGCTTCCCGCAGGACCCGAACGCGCCGCAGACCGCCCAGTCGGCGATCGGGCAGTTCGACGTGGCGGCGACGCCGCTGCAGATGGCGATGGTGTCCGCCGCGATCGCCAACGACGGCAAGCTCATGCGGCCGTACGTCGTCGAGCGCGTGCGCGCCGCGAACCTCTCGGTGGTCTCGCAGACCGAGCCCTCGCTGCTGTCGACCGCCGTCTCGCCCGGCACGGCCGCGCAGCTCACGGACATGATGGTAGGCGTCGTCGAAGGCGGCTCCGGCACGGCCGCGAGGATCCCCGGCGTGCAGGTCGCCGGGAAGACCGGCACCGCGCAGACCTCGTCGGACGCCGCGCCGCACGCGTGGTTCACCGCGTTCGCCCCGGCGAACGACCCGCAGGTCGCGGTCGCGGTGATCGTCGAGCACGGCGGGTCCGCAGGCTCCGAGGCGACCGGCGGGCGGGTCGCCGCGCCTATCGCGCGGGCCGTCATCGAGGCGGTGCTGGGCTCATGAGGACCACCGCGGGCATCGCGCTCGGCAACCGCTACCGGCTGATCCGGCAGATCGCGGTCGGCGGCATGGGCGAGGTGTGGGAGGGGTACGACGAGTCCCTCGTGCGGCCCGTCGCGGTCAAGGTGCTCAAGCAGGAGTTCGTCGGCGACCAGGGGTTCCTCGAGCGGTTCCGCACCGAGGCGCGCAACTCCGCGTCGCTGTCGCACGCGAACATCGCCCAGCTCTTCGACTACGGCGAGCAGGACGGCGCGTCGTACCTGGTCATGGAGCTCGTGACCGGTGAGCCCCTGTCCGACCTGCTCGAGCGCGAGCCCGTGCTGCCCGTGCGCCGGCTCCTGCCGATCCTCGCCCAGACCGCGCGCGGGCTGCACGCCGCGCACGAGGCCGGCGTGGTGCACCGCGACGTCAAGCCCGGCAACATCCTGCTCGGCCGGGCCGGACGCGTGAAGATCACCGACTTCGGGGTCTCGCTCGCGCGCAACCAGATGACGATGACCGCGACCGGCATGGTCATGGGCACCGCGCAGTACCTCTCGCCGGAGCAGGCGGTCGGACGCCCCGCCACGCCGCTGTCCGACCTGTACTCGCTCGGGATCATCGCCTACGAGGCGCTCGTCGGGCACCGGCCCTTCACCGGGCCGACCGCCGTGGACATCGCGGTCGCGCACGTCAACACGCCCGTGCCGCCGCTGCCCGCCGCGATCGACCCGAAGCTCGCCGCGCTCGTCCTGCGGCTGCTGTCGAAGGACCCCGCGCAGCGCCCGACCTCCGGCTCCGCGCTCGCGCGCGAGCTCGACCGGCTCATGCCGCGGACCCCGCCCAGCGGCGTGCCGATGGTCGTGACGACCCCGCCGCGGCCGGCGACGCGCGCGCTGCCCCCGACGCCCGTGGGCGTGCCGCCCGGCACCCCGCCGCCACCCCCGCCCTCGTCGTCCCCCTCGCCGTCGGAGCCCACCGGCGCCCGGCCGGGCGCAGCGTCAGCGGACACGGGGACGGCGGGCAGGAGCTCCGGCGGCACTCCCCCGGTCCCGCCGCCGCCGTCCTACCCGCCGCGCCGCAACCTGCGGCCGGACTCCGCGCCGCCGCGCGTCCCGCGCTCGACGAGCTCGGGACGCCTGCCCCTGCAGGGTTCCGGTCCGCAGCTCGGCCGGTTCGGCCGGGTGGGCTGGCCCCTGCTCGCGCTCATCCTGCTGATCGGTGCGCTGCTCGGTGCCGGGCTCGCCGGACAGCTCATGAAGGCGGACGGTGCTCCCGAGCAGAGCCCCCTCGCCCGTATCGTGACCTGGACGTCCGTCGGAGCGGCCCCCTCAGGTGGGATGATCGGCCCGGACGTCAGCCCTGCACGCGACAGCCAGGGACCCCAGACGGAAGTGAAGGACGCCTAGTGGTGGACAGCGGACCCCGCATCCTCGCCGGTCGGTACGAGGTCGGTGAGCTCATCGGCCGCGGCGGCATGGCCGAGGTGCACATCGGGCACGACACCCGGCTGGGCCGGACCGTCGCGATCAAGATCCTGCGCTCGGACCTCGCACGTGACCCGTCGTTCCAGAACCGGTTCCGGCGCGAGGCGCAGGCCGCCGCGGCACTGAACCACCCGGCGATCGTGGCGGTGTACGACACCGGCGAGGACGTCTTCACCGAGCCCACGGGCGTCGTGGCGCACGTGCCGTTCATCGTCATGGAGTACGTCGAGGGCCACACCGTGCGGGACATCCTGCGCGACGGCCACGCCGTGCCCATCGAGGAGGCCGTCGAGATCACGATCGGCGTGCTCTCGGCGCTCGAGTACTCCCACCTCGCGGGCATCGTGCACCGCGACATCAAGCCCGCGAACGTGATGCTCACGCCCACGGGCGCGGTCAAGGTCATGGACTTCGGCATCGCGCGGGCCGTCGCGGACTCCGCGGCGACCATGACCGCGACGCAGGCCGTGATCGGCACCGCGCAGTACCTGTCGCCCGAGCAGGCACGCGGCGAATCCGTCGACGCCCGCTCCGACCTGTACTCCACGGGCTGCCTGCTGTTCGAGCTGCTCACCGGCCGGCCGCCCTTCACGGGCGACTCGCTCGTCTCGGTGGCCTACCAGCACGTGCGCGAGGCCGCGCCGGTCCCGAGCTCGATCGCGTCCGACGTGCCCGAGGCGCTCGACCGCATCACGATGAAGGCGCTCACCAAGGACCGCGACCACCGCTACTCGAACGCGGCCGAGTTCCGGTCCGACCTCGAGGCCGTGCTGCGCGGCGGTGCCGTGGGCGCCCCGCCCGTGGGCACCGCGGTCGTCGCGGCGGTTCCGGCCACCGAGGCGACGCAGGTCATGGCCCCCGCCGCGGCCGCGACCCAGGCCTTCCCGCCCGCGACGCCGTGGGGCACGACGGGTCTGTCGACCGTTGCCACCACGCCGCCCGACGACGAGGACGAGAACAAGCGTCCCTGGCTCATCTGGGTGCTCGTCGCGATCGCCGTGCTCGCGGTCGCGGGCATCGTCGCGCTGCTCGTCGCGAACTCCGGCGACAAGACACCCGAGCAGGTCGCGGTCCCGAAGCTCGTCGGGCTCACGGAGGACGACGCGAAGGCGGCGATCGTCGCGGCCGACCTGGTGGTCGGCAAGCGCACCACGGAGCCGTCCGACGCGCCGCAGGGCGAGGTCATCAGCTCGAACCCCGCCGAGGCCACGATGGTCGACCCCGAGACGCCGGTCGACTACGTGCTGTCCTCGGGTCCGGACTCCGTCGAGATCGAGGACGTCTCGGGACGCACCGAGTCCCAGGCCGAGCAGACGCTCGAGGGCCAGGGCCTCAAGGTCAACGGGGACCGCCAGGAGGACAACAACCCGAACTTCCCGAAGGGGCAGGTCACCAAGACCGACCCCGCCGCGGGCGAGACGGTCGACGCGGGCTCCACGGTGACGCTGTACGTCTCGACGGGCAACGTCGAGCTGCCGGACCTCGTGGGCAAGACCCAGGAGGAGGCGCTCGACACGCTCGCCAGCCTCAAGCTCGTCTCGTCGGTCCGTGAGGTCACCACGACCGAGAAGGACCCGGGGACGGTGCTGAGCCAGGACCGCCAGGCGGGTCTCGTGTCGCAGGGCACGCGCGTGACGATCGAGGTCGCGATCGCTCCGAAGACCGCGACGGTCCCCGACCTCAAGGGCATGACCTACTCCGAGGCCGTCCAGGCGCTCGCCGCGCTCGGCCTGACGAACGTCCAGAAGCAGGAGGAGGACTCCCAGGACGAGAAGGACCGCGTGCTGTGGACGGACCCGAACAAGGGTTCCGAGGTGGAGCTCGACCAGCTCATCGTCATCCACGTCTCACGCGGCCCGCAGGAGCCGCCGAACCCGCCGGACCCGGGCCAGACCCAGTCGCCGGACCCGGGCGGCAACGACCAGGGCTGACCAGCCCCCTCGTACACGACGACCCCGCGTCTGCTCCGGCTCTGAGCGTTCAGAGCCGGAGCAGGCGCGGGGTCGCTGCTGTGTGCGGCCCGGGGCAGGGTGGTGTCAGAGGCGGACGAGGGGGTGCAGGCCCGCCGAGCGGGCGACCGCCTCGTCGTCGCCGCACGCCTGCAGCCAGTTGGCGAGCAGCCGGTGACCACCCTCGGTGAGCACGGACTCGGGGTGGAACTGCACGCCGTACAGCGGCAGGGTCCGGTGCTGCAGGCCCATGATCACGTCGCCCGTGCGGGCGGTCACGACGAGCTCGTCGGACACCGTGCCGGAGACCACCGCGAGCGAGTGGTAGCGCGTCGCGGTGAACGGCGAGGGCAGGTCCTCGAGCACCCCCTGGCCGTCGTGCTCGACCGGGCTGGTCTTGCCGTGCATGAGCTCGGGCGCGTGCGTGACGGTCCCGCCGAAGACCTCGCCGAGCGCCTGATGACCCAGGCAGACCCCGAGCATCGGGGTGCCGGTCGCGGCGCAGTCGCGGATGACGTCCATGCTCGCGCCGGCCTCGGCGGGCGTCCCCGGCCCGGGCGAGACGAGCACGCCGTCGAACTCGGCCCGCTCGGCGAGCGGGGGGACCGCGTCGTTGCGCACGACGACCGTCTCGGCACCGAGCTGGTTGAGGTAACCCACGATCGTGTAGACGAACGAGTCGTAGTTGTCGATCACGAGGATCCGGGTCATCACTCACCCACCGTGGTGTCGTTGAAGGGCATGAAGGGCGCGACCGCGGGGAACACCCAGGTGAAGCACACCGCGAGCACGGCGGCCACCAGGACCGCGACGAGCACCACGCGCACGGCCACCGGGCCGGGCAGGTGCCGCCAGAGCCACCCGTACATCATCGCCTCCCGCGGTCGTCGCGCCGAGGTGTTTCCCCGGGGCCGACGAGCGTCCTCATGATGCGCCCTCGAGCAGCTCGGCCGGGGTGCCGTCCGCGACGGGTGCCCAGTAGTCGAGCTGTGCGTGCACGATGAACCGCTCGCGCGCCGAGAACATCGGGTGACACGTGGTCAGCGTGAGGTACCGCTCGGTGGGGGACTCGCCGGGCTTGCCCGGCACGGGGGCGATGACCTCGGTCTGCCACGGCTTGACGACCTGCGACGACGTCACGCGGTACACGTACCAGGTGTTCGTCCCGGGCCCCCCGTCGGCCGTCGCCGTGCGCACGACGATCGGGTCGCCGACCTCGAGCTCGGCGACCCGGTTGAACGGCTTGGCGTACGTGGTCCGGTGCCCCGCGAGCGCGACGTTCCCCACGCCGCCCGGCATCGCGGTGCCCTCGTAGTGACCGACGCCCAGCACGTCCAGGATCGTCTCGCGGTCGGTTCCCTCGCTGATCGGCCGCTCGGGCTCGCCGTCCCAGCGCGGCACCTGGATCGTCGCGAACGTGGTCGCGTGCTCGACCTCGGCCATCACGGGCGGGTCGTCGTGCCGCGGCGGCGCGACCTGCGGGCCGGTCGCCGACGGCGCCGGCGTGGGGACGGGCATGCGGGGGAGCTCGCGCACCACCTCGGCCTGCGCGCGGTTGCCCTCGACGTCCGTCCACCACAGCTGCCAGACCAGGAACGCCAGGACGAGCACGCCGAGCGTGATCAGCAGCTCGCCGACCACCCCGAGCACGCCGTAGGCCATGCGTGCGCCGCGCGACGGCCGGCGTCGTGCCGGCGCGGGTGGGGTCGTGCTCATCGGGCAGGGGGCCGGTTCGCGTCGGTGGCGCCGTCCGCCCGGGCGTCGGCCGCGGCGGCGGCGTCCGCCGCCTCGTCGTCCAGGCCAGGGAGCACCTGGGTGCCCTCGGGGACGGTCGCGTAGCGCAGGTCGGTCGAGCCGGAGTACGCGTCGATCTCGAGATCGCCCTCGGACTCCACCGACCAGCCGAGCCCGACCGAGGCGGCGTCGGCGCGGTAGGCGCGGACCTGCGGCGAGTCGGCGAGCGCCTCGCGGAGCCTGTCGGGGTCGCCGATCGCGCGCACGACGTAGGGCGGCGAGTAGACCTGGCCCTGCAGGCGCAGCACGTTGCCGACGCAGCGGAACGCGCTCGTCGAGATCACGCGCTGGTCCATGAGGGACATCGCCTCGGCGCCACCCGCCCATAGGGCGTTCATCACGGCCTGGATGTCCTGCTGGTGCACGACGAGCACGTCGGGGCTGATCCCCTCGAGCCCCGGCTGGTTCTGCGGGGCGTCGTCGAGCCGGACGGTCAGGCCCGGGCCGGTCACGGGCAGCACCCCGGACTCCACGCGGAAGCCGGTCGGCGGGTCGAGCACCTGCGTGCCGGCCGAGCGCGCGGCAGCCTCGGTGAGGCCGTCGACCTCGCCGCGCAGCGCGTCGACCTCGCCCGTGAGCACCTCGACGCGCTCGACCTCGGCGACCGTGAGCTCGCGCAGGTCCTGCGGGTGCCGCTCGGCGTCGTCGGCCTCGGCGAACTTGGCGTTGGCCGCGAACAGCGCGCCGGACAGGGCGAGGACCACCGTCACGGACGCGGTGCCGCGCGGGACGCGCCGGGACGCGCGGTGCGTGCGATCGGTCACGGCGTCCTCTCAGGTCGCGGGCCCGGTGCTGCCCTGCGGTGCGTGCGGCTGACACGCGTCGGCACGGTATTGTCGCCCACTACGCTAGGCGATGGTGCCGGTAGCCGGTCCGAGCTCGGTCCGACCGCTCGATCCGACCCCGACACCGTCCGACCATCCCCGGTGAGGCGGCCGTGCAGGCGTGGCCTCGTCGCAGAGCAGGAGATCTCGGTGCCCGAGTCGAAGTCGCGCAAGAAGGCCACGTACACCCCTCCCACGGAGAAGGCCGCGGTCAAGCCGAACCCGCGCTGGTGGGTGCCGGTGATGCTCGGACTGATGGTGCTCGGGCTCGTGTGGATCGTGACGTTCTACATCGCTCGCTCGACCAACGGCTCGGACCTGCCGCTGCCGATCGGCTCGTGGAACCTCGTCGTCGGCGCCGCGATGATCATCGCCGGCTTCAGCATGACGACGCGCTGGCGCTGAGCACCGCCACCCTCGTCGCACGCGAGAGGCGCCGCCCCACCGGGGTCGGCGCCTCTCGCGCGTCCGGGGCGTGCTGTCCACGGGGTCGTCCCGTCATCCCCAGCGGTGGACACACCTGTGGATAACTACACCCGTGTAGTTCTCGTCGCTCAGAGCGATCCTGCGGTGCTCAGGGGCCCTCGACGATGGCCCACTGCAGCGCGTGCGGGAGCGTCCAGATGGTCCGGACGTCCTCGGGCGCGGTGCCGTAGGCCCAGGTGGTGATCGCCACGAGCAGGACCAGGACGACGACGGGCAGCACCAGCGCGACGAGCCGGCGGCGCTCCTTGGGGGCGAACGCGTACGCCGCGGCGACGAGCGCCCCCACGACGAGCCCGCCCAGGTGCCCCTGCCAGGAGATCCCGGGCACCACGAAGCTGAACACCATGTTGATCGCGATGATCCCCAGGATGCTCTGCGCCGGATGTCCCGAGCGCCACATCACGACGAACGCGGCTCCGAACAGCCCGAAGATCGCCCCCGAGGCGCCGACCACGCCGCCGAACCAGCTCGACCACCCCAGCGCGGCAGACGCGAGCACCACGACGCTCCCGCCCAGCGCGCTGAGCAGGTAGAGCGTGACGTAGCGCGCCCGGCCGAGCTGCACCTCGAGGTACGGCCCGACCGCCCACAGCGCCACCATGTTGAGCAGGATGTGGAAGAACGAGCCCTCGGAGTGCAGGAACGCCGACGTGAGGAACCGGAAGGGCTCCTCGTGCCCCCAGAAGGGGGAGTAGTACCAGCGCGCCGTGAAGTCCGGGACCGTCCGCTGAGCGATGAAGGCCACCACGCACAGCGCGATGATCGACAGCGTGACGACCGGTCGGCCGTCAGGGCGGACCACACCGCCGAACGTGGTCCGCGCCGTGCGCTGCGCGGCCGCGGCGTCCCGCACGCAGTCGACGCACTGGATGCCGACGGGTGCGGGCCGCTGGCAGTCCGGGCACACCGGGCGGCCGCACCGCTGGCAGCGGACGTACGAGACCCGGTCAGGGTGGCGCGGGCAGACGGGTGTCACGTCCGCGGGGGTGCCCTGCGGGACGGTGTTCTCGGTGATGGTCGGTCCTCGGGGGTCGGGAGGGTCAGTCCTCGATGTCGATCGACTCGATGACGATGTCCGTGACGGGACGGTCGCCGGGGCGCGTCGGGGCGGTCCCGATCGCGTCGACCACCGCACGGCTCGCGTCGTCGGCGACCTTGCCGAAGATCGTGTGCTTGCCGTTGAGCCAGGTCGTGGCCGCCACCGAGATGAAGAACTGCGAGCCGTTGGTCCCGCCGACCTTGCCGGTCACCGGGTCGAGGCGCTTGCCGGCGTTGGCCATGGCGAGCAGGTAGGGCTCCGAGAACGTCAGCTCGGGGTGGATCTCGTCGTCGAAGTTGTAGCCGGGGCCGCCGCGGCCGTTCCCGAGCGGGTCGCCGCCCTGGATCATGAAGCCGTCGATGACACGGTGGAACACCGTGCCCGGGTAGAGCGGCTCGGTGCGCTTGGCACCGGTCGCGGGGTCGGTCCACTCCTGGGTGCCCTTCGCCAGACCGACGAAGTTGGCCACCGTCTTGGGGGCGTGGTTCGGGTAGAGCTCGATCCGGATGTCACCGGCCGTCGTGTGCAGGGTCGCGAACATGCCGTCAAGTCTTGCACGGCGCACTTGACGCAGGTCCGCTGCACGCGCGCCGGTCCGGTGGCAGAGTGTGAGGTCAGCGCCAGGAGCGCGAACGCGGAACCGTGGGGAGTGGACATGCCTTTCAAGAGCCGTCCGAACATCGACGTCGACACCGAGCAGCTCAAGAAGCAGGCCGGGCTGGCGGCGGATCAGGCGAAGGTGGCAGCCGGGTCGATCAAGGACGCGGGCAGCGCCGCGGCCTCCAAGGCCGCCGACGCCGCGGTGGTCGCCAAGGAGTGGACGGCGCCGCGCGTCGAGGCCTTCGTGGACTGGTTGCTGCCGCACGTCGACCATCTCTACAAGGAGAGCGTCAAGGCGGCTGCGCCGAAGGTCGAGCAGGCAGCGGAGCGGGTCTCTCCCGCGATCGACACCGCGCACGACAAGCTCGTCGACGACCTGCTGCCGCGCATCGTGCAGGCCGTCAACGAGGCCGCGGAGAAGGCCGGCGCGGCTGCGGAGAAGGCGGTCGACGCGGCGAGCGCGAAGGCCGCGAAGGGCGCGGCCGCGACCGCCGCCCTTGCCGCTGCGAAGGCCAAGGAGCAGGAGTCGCACAAGGGCGCCAAGATCTTCTGGACGCTGGCCGGCCTGATCGGGCTCGGGGCGGTCTTCGTCGCCTGGAAGCGGTCGCGTGACACGGTGGACCCGTGGGCCGAGCCGTGGGAGCCGACCGACGCGTTCGGCTCGTCGACCACGGCGACGCCACTGCGCGAGCGTGCGCACGACGCCGCGAGCGACCTGGCCGACTCGGCCGGCGACGCGGCCGACGCACTGGGCGAGGCGGCCGGCGCCGCCGTGGCCAAGGGCCGCGACGCCGCGTCGAAGGCGGCCGAGAGCCTGAGCGAGGCCAAGGAGGAGATCGGCGAGAAGCTCGCCGAGGCCAAGGAGGAGATCGGCGAGAAGCTCGGCGAGGCCAAGGAGACGGCTCGCAAGGCCACGCGTCGCGCGGCTCCGAAGCGCCCGACGACCGAGGACGACACCCCGACGGTCTGACCAGCGGCACCACGACGGCCCGGCACGCCTCCCCGGCCTGCCGGGCCTCGTCGCGTGCGCCCTCGTCGTGCCGGGGTGCTCGTGGGTGGAGAAGGGGGCGTGTGGCGTGACGTTCTCCACCCGCAGGGGCGCCAGGGGCCGAGGTGGGCGCCAGGACCTTCTCACCAGGGGGAACGGCGGCAGTGAATCGGTTAAGGCGTTGTGGTTCTCGGCGGCGTGACCTGACGATTCGCCTGGCGTGTCGCACCGGTGCGACCTCCTCCGGTCGCGGACGCCTGTCGTCCGCGCGTAGGGAAGAGGAACCATGCGTCATCGAGCCCAGTCCCCCCACTCGTCCGGCATGCGAAGGCGACGTGGCCGCACGCGCGTCGCCGCCGGCCTGAGCCTCGCCCTCGCGGCCACCGCGATCGTCGTCCCCCTGGCGACGTCCGCGAGCGCCGCGCCCGCGTACAACTACGCGGAAGCACTCCAGAAGTCGATGTTCTTCTACCAGGCGCAGGCCTCCGGTGACCTGCCCGCGGGATACCCCGTCTCGTGGCGCGGCGACTCCGGCCTGACGGACGGCTCGGACGTCGGCGTCGACCTCACCGGCGGCTGGTACGACGCGGGCGACCACGTGAAGTTCGGCTTCCCGATGGCCTTCACGACGACGATGCTCGCGTGGGGCGCGGTCGCGAGCCCCGACGGCTACACCAAGGCCGGCCAGCTCGACGAGCTCAAGGGCAACCTGCGCTGGGTCAACGACTACTTCGTCAAGGCGCACACCGCGCCCAACGAGCTGTACGTGCAGGTGGGCGACGGCGAGGCCGACCACAAGTGGTGGGGCCCGGCCGAGGTCATGGCCATGGCCCGCCCGGCGGCCAAGATCACCGCGTCCTGCCCGGGCTCGGACGTCGCGGGCGAGACCGCTGCGGCGATGGCCGCCTCGTCGATCGTCTTCAAGGGCGACGACCCGACGTACGCCGCGAAGCTCGTCAGCCACGCCAAGCAGCTGTACTCGTTCGCGGACACGTACCGCGGCGCGTACTCCGACTGCGTGACCGGCGCCTCGGCGTACTACAAGTCGTGGTCGGGCTACCAGGACGAGCTCGTGTGGGGCGCCTACTGGCTCTACAAGGCCACGGGTGACGCCACGTACCTCGCCAAGGCGGAGGCCGAGTACGACAAGCTCGGCACCGAGAACCAGTCGACGACGAAGTCCTACAAGTGGACCGTCGCGTGGGACAACAAGCAGTTCGCCACGTACGCATTGCTCGCGATCGAGACCGGCAAGCAGAAGTACGTCGACGACGCGAACCGTTGGCTCGACTACTGGACCGTCGGCTACAACGGCCAGAAGATCTCCTACTCCCCGGGCGGCCAGGCCGTGCTCGACTCGTGGGGCTCGCTGCGCTACGCCGCGAACACCTCGTTCGTCGCGCTCGTCTACTCGGACTGGGTCAAGGACGCGACGCTCAAGGCGAGGTACCACGACTTCGGGGTGCGGCAGATCAACTACGCGCTCGGTGACAACCCCCGCAAGTCCTCCTACGTCGTCGGCTTCGGCGCCAACCCGCCGACCAAGCCGCACCACCGCACCGCGCACGGCTCGTGGCTCGACTCGATCACGTCGCCCGCGCAGTCCCGGCACGTGCTGTACGGCGCGCTCGTCGGCGGCCCCGGCTCGGCCAACGACGCCTACACCGACGACAGGCAGGACTACGTCGCCAACGAGGTCGCGACCGACTACAACGCGGGCTTCTCGTCGGCGCTGGCGTACCTGGTCGACGAGTACGGCGGCACGCCGCTCGCGAGCTTCCCGACCGCCGAGCAGCCCGACGGCGACCAGTTCTTCGTCGAGGCGCAGCTCAACCAGCCTCCGGGCGGCACGTTCACCGAGATCAAGGCGATCGTCCGCAACCAGTCGGCCTTCCCGGCGCGCTCGCTGAAGAACGCCAAGGTCCGCTACTGGTTCCGCACCGACGGCTTCGCGGCCTCGGACGTCACCCTGAGCTCGAACTACAGCGAGTGCGGCGCGCAGTCCGGCAAGGGCGTGAGCGCGGGCGGCACGCTCGGCTACGTCGAGCTCAGCTGCGTGGGTCAGAACATCTACCCGGGCGGTCAGTCGCAGCACCGCCGCGAGCTGCAGTTCCGGCTCACGGGCCCGTCCGGGTGGGACGCGACCAACGACCCGTCGTTCGTCGGCCTGACCTCCACCGGCCTGGCCAAGGCGCCGGCCATCACGCTCTACGACGGCAGCACGCTGCTCTTCGGCACCGAGCCGACCGGCACCACGCCGGGCGACACCACGGCGCCGAGCGTCCCGGGCACGCCCGTCGCCTCGTCGATCACGACGAGCGGCGCGACCCTGACCTGGGCCGCGTCGACCGACGACACCGCGGTGGTCGCCTACGACGTCTACCGCGTCCAGGGCACGACGAGCACGCTCGTCGCCTCCCCGACGACGACGTCGACCACGCTCACCGGCCTCACCGCCGGCACGGCGTACACCTACAACGTGAAGGCGCGCGACGCTGCCGGCAACACCTCGGCCGCGTCGTCGTCGGTCACGTTCACCACGACCGCCGTCCCGACGGACACCACGGCACCGAGCGTGCCGGGCACGCCCGTCGCCTCGGCCGTCACGTCGACGAGCGCGACGCTCACCTGGACGGCGTCCACCGACGCCGGCTCGGGCGTCGCGGGCTACGACGTCTACCGGGTCCAGGGCACGACGAGCACGCTCGTCGCCTCGCCCACGACGAACAGCACGTCGTTCGTCGGACTCACGCCGGGGTCGTCGTACACGTACAACGTCAAGGCGCGGGACGTCGCCGGGAACGTCTCGGCGGCCTCCGCCTCGGTGACGTTCTCGACGGTCGAGATCCCGCCGGACACGACGGCCCCGACCGTGCCGGGCACGCCCGCGGCGTCGGGCATCACGAAGTCGGGCGCGACGCTCACCTGGGCGGCGTCGACCGACTCCGGCTCCGGGCTGGCGAAGTACGAGGTGCTGCGCGTCTCGGGGACCACGCTCACGCTCGTCGCCTCCCCGACGACGGCGTCGACGACCCTGACCGGGCTCACGGCGGACACCGCGTACTCCTACGTGGTGCGCGCGGTCGACCAGGCGGGCAACACGTCGGCGGCAAGCTCGGCGGTGTCGTTCCGCACGCTGGCCGACACCCCGACGGGCACCTGCTCGGTCGTCTACACGCCGAACAGCTGGAACACCGGGTTCACGGCGTCGCTGAAGATCACCAACACGGGCACCTCGGCGCTGACCTGGGCGCTCGCGTTCGACCTGACCGCGGGGCAGAAGCTGTCCAACGGATGGAGCGCCACGTGGGCCCAGACCGGCACCACGGTGACGGCCACGGGCCAGTCATGGAACCAGACGCTCGCACCGGGCGCGAGCGCGGAGATCGGGTTCCAGGGCACGCACAGCGGCTCCAACCCGTCGCCGACCGTGTTCACGATCAACGGGACGGCGTGCGCCTGACCTAGTCGCACACCAGGAGGGGGCCGGTGCACCGCACCGGCCCCCTCTCCCGTCCCAGGCGCCACCTCCACCCCCGCCCCACCCCGCCCAACCGCGCCCCGCCGTCCCCCGCGCGCGCGACGCCCGCCGAGCTCGGCACTGACGCGCGAGATCGTGCGTCCGGACTGCCGAGCTCGAGCCGCGGTGCCGACCTCGCCGCCGCTGTGCCGGGCGGGCGGGACCAAATCGCCTTGCCTCCCGGCAGTGCGGCCGGGAGCCTCGTCCCATGTCGCCAGACCTGGTCGAGCAGTGGCCCCCCGCCGGCGTCCGCCTCCTGTGCGGCGACCTCGAGCTGCGGTTCGGGTCCGACGACCTGCTCGTCCAGCTCGCGGACCTCGCGGCCGAGGGCGTGCACGCCCCCGACTTCATGCCCTTCACGCAGCCGTGGACCCGCGGCACGCCCGACGACGTGCGCCGCTCGTTGCTGCAGTACCAGTGGGGCATGCGCGGCTCGTGGTCCGCCGCGAAGTGGTCGCTCGAGCTCGCGGTGCTCCGCGACGGCGAGGTCCTGGGTATCCAGGGCGTCTACGCCAAGGACTTCGCCGTGACGCGCGAGGCGGAGACCGGCTCGTGGCTCGGGCTGCGGCACCAGGGCCAGGGTGTGGGCACGCTCATGCGGCTGGCGATCCTGCACCTGCTGTTCGACGGCCTGGGCGCGCAGCGGGCTACCACGTCGGCGTTCGAGGACAACGGGCCGTCCAACGGCGTGACCCGCCGGCTCGGCTACCGCACCAACGGCGACGCGATGATCGCCCGCGAGGGCGCCGCCGCGCGGTCGCTGCGCTACGTCCTGGACCGCGAGGCATGGGAGTGCCGGGCCGACGACCTGCGCCCCGACATCACGCTCGAGGGCGTACCGGCGTTGCGCGCGTTCGTCGGGCTCAGCGAGAACCACTAGTCACGAGGACCAGCCACGCTCCGGACGACTAGGTTGTGCGGCGTACTAGATAGTCGTACTGTCTAGCAGGTGAGCGAGACGCAGTGGCCGGCCGAGTGGATGCGGGGCGTCCTCGAGGTGTGCGTGCTGCGCGTCGTCGGACGAGGGCCGACCTACGGCTACGCGATCGCCCAGGCGCTCGAGGACTCCGGCCTGGGGACGGTCAAGGGCGGCACCCTCTACCCGCTGCTCGCGCGGTTCGAGGCCGCGGGGCTCGTCGCGGTCGAGTGGCGCCCCGGCACCAGCGGACCGGGTCGCAAGTACTACACGCTCACCGCCGCCGGCCGCGCCGAGACCGCGCGCCGCAGCGGGGACTGGCTCGCCTTCAGCGACGCCGCACGCACGCTGCTGACCAGCACCGACGACGCCGGGGGAGACGAGTGACCATGACGAGGGACATGACGGGTCGACGGTTCGCGATCGAGCGGACGCTCGCGCCGGACGTCGAGGCGGAGTGGGCCGAGGCCGTGCTGCTCGAGCTGCGGCTGCAGGGTGTCGCCGGCACGACCATCGCCGGCGTGCTGACGGAGGTCGAGGCGCACGTCGTCGACAGTGGTGAGGACGCCCGCACGGCGTTCGGCGACCCGGTCGAGTACGCGCGCTCGCTCGAGCTCCCGCAGAGCCCCGACCAGGAGCTCGACGGCGGACCCGCCGCGGTGGCCCGCTCCGCAGGACACGTCCTGGGCGCGATCCTCCTGCTCACGGGCGCTCTCGCCGTGGGGGAGGCAGATCCGGCCGAGGTCACGTGGGGCGTGCTGCTGTCCGTCCTCGCCGCGACGCTGCTCGTCGGGGCCTTCCTCCGCGGCAGTGATCGCGTGCTGCGCATGATCGTGACCACGCCGTGGCGGTCGGCGCGGTTCGTCGCCCTGGTGATCCTCGGGTCGGGTGCGGTGCTCCTCACGATGCTGCCCGCCGTCCTCGTCCGCGCGGTCGCGTTCCAGGTGCACGGTCTGGTCGCGCTGCTCGCCGGGGCCTTCCTGCTCGGCGCCACGACCGCGGTCTCGCTGTGGCGCGCGCGGCACGACGAGGACGACCGGATCGTCTCACCGTTCGACGAGCCGGCGCCCGCGAGCCGGCGCGCACGCTGGGCCGTCGAGCTCGGACCGGTCGTGGCCGTCGCGCTCGCCGCCGTGGCGATGTTCGCCCTCGGCCGCCTGTCCTGACGCGTCAGGACAGGAACAGCGCGCGCAGCCTCGTCGTCGTGAACGTGACGCCCACGGCGATCATCACCAGGAAGTACGCGACGTGGCCGAGCATCGCGACGCTCAACGCACCCGTCGTGAGCCCGCGCACCAGCTCGACGGCGTGCCACAGCGGGAACGCCTTGATCAGCCACTGGATGGGCTCGGCGTAGACCGACAGCGGGTAGAACGTGGCGCTGAACAGGAACATCGGGAGCATGACGAAGTTGATCCAGTCCATCTGCTGGAACGTCTTCATGAAGCTCGTGATCGCCATGCCGACCGACGCGAACCCGAACGCCACGAGCAGAACCGCGGGGATGGCGAGCGCCGCGGTCCAGGCGAGGTTGAGGCCCAGCACCTGCATGACCGTCAGGAAGCCCACCGCGTACACGCCGCCGCGCAGCAGCGCGTAGACGATCTCGCCGAGCGCGACGTCGAGCGGGCCGATCGAGGTCGCCAGCATCGCGTCGTACAGCCGGCCGAAGCGCATCTTGAAGAACACGTTCCACGTCGAGTCGTAGATCGCGCCGTTCATCGCGGACACGGCGAGCAGCCCCGGTGCGATGAACGCGGCGTACGGGACCTCCTTGCCGGTCGACAGGGTCACGTCCCCGATGAACGACCCGAGGCCCCAGCCCATCGCGAGCAGGTAGAAGACGGGCTCGAAGAACCCGGACACGACGATCGCCCAGTTGCTCGACCGCGTGGCCTGCAACGACCGCGCGACGACCGCACGCGCGTTGCCCGCGTACAGGGCGCGGATCCCGGCGCTGGCCGGGGGAGTCACGACGGTGCTCATCCGCGCAGCCTCCCGACGAACACGCGGCGCGCCACGACCCAGCCCGCCGCCGCCATGACGGCGAGCACTGCGAGGTGCGCGGCGACCGGCCAGGCACCGGGACCGGGGCCGTAGGACAGGGTCCGGCCCACCTCGCTCGCGTGCCAGATCGGCGAGACCCAGCCGATCCACTGCAGCCAGCCGGGCAGGGTCGACAGCGGGTAGAACGTGCCGGAGAACAGGAACAGGGGCGTGAACACGAACCGCTGGACCATCGCGAACTGGCCCGTGTCCTCCTTGAGGCTCGCGGAGAACGCCAGGAGCGGCAGGCCGAACGCGAGGCCCGCGAGCAGGCCGACCGGGACGAGCAGCGCCCCGGCCGCGACGTGGCCCACCGCGTCGAACGCGACCATCAGCGCGTAGTACGCGGTCGAGACGAAGGCCATGCGCAGCGTCACCGCGAGCACCAGCCCGGTGCAGATCTGCTGCGGGCTCGCGGGGGAGGCGTTCATCGCCCAGAAGATGCGGCGCCACCGGAAGCCGCCCATGACGGTGTAGGTGAACTCCTCGGTCGTCACCGAGACCGCGGCGGTCGCGAGCAAGGCCGGCGCGACGAACCACAGGTAGTCCACCGGCCCGTCGGGTCCGCTCGCGACGGGCACGTCGAGGAAGGCGGCGAGGCCGAGCCCGATGCCCAACAGGTAGATCAGCGGGCTGCCGATGCCGGTCATCACCACGGTCCAGCCGTAGGACCGCATCTGGCGCAGCTGGTGCTCGGCGATGTACCACCAGCCGAACCGGCGCGGGCGCACCGCACCGGCGTGCGCCGCCGCGACCATCGCGGGCGGGCTCGTCGTCGTCCCGGTCACGTCGGCGCTCATTCGATCAGGCTCCGCCCCGTGAGACGCAGGAACACGTCCTCGAGCGACGAGCGGCGTACGAGGCTCGTCGTCGGGTGCAGTCCCGCGTGCGCGACGCGCTCCAGGAGCCGCTCGCCGTCGTCGGTGTAGAGCAGCACGCGGTCGGGCAGCACCTCGATCCGGTCCGCCTGGCCCGCGAGCTGCTCCGCGGCCGACGCGTTGCGGTCCGAGCCGAACCGCAGCTCCACCACCTCACGCGTCGAGTACTGGCGGATCAGCGCCGACGGCGACCCCTCGGCCATGATCCGGCCCTTGTCGACGACGATCAGGCGGTCGCACAGCTGCTCCGCCTCGTCCATGTAGTGCGTGGTGAGCACCAGCGTGGTCCCGCGCTCCTTGAGCCGGAACAGCCGGTCCCACAGCACGTGCCGCGCCTGCGGGTCCAGGCCCGTCGTCGGCTCGTCGAGCATGAGGATGCGCGGCTCGTTGATCAGGGCGCGCGCGATCGTCAGGCGTCGCTTCATGCCGCCCGAGAGGTCGTCGACCTTGGACCTCGCCTTGTCCTCGAGCTGCGCGAAGCCCAGCAGCTCGTCGGCCCGCTGCGCGCAGACCGCACGCGGGATGCCGAAGTAGCGGCCGTAGACGATCAGGTTCTCGCGCACCCGCAGCTCGGTGTCGAGGTTGTCCTCCTGCGGCACGACGCCCAGCTGCGAGCGGATCTCCGGGCCGTGCGAGTCCGGGTCCAGGCCCACGACCTGCAGGTCACCGGCCGTGCGCTGCGAGACCGCGCCGACCATGCGCATCGTCGTCGACTTGCCCGCGCCGTTGGGGCCCAGCAGCCCGAACGACTCGCCCGGCGGTACCTCGAAGTCGATCCCGTCGACGGCGGTGAAGTCGCCGAAGCGCTTCGTCAGTCCACGGGCGCTGATCACGGGCTGGCTCACAGCCGCCCACCGTAAACCGCCGCACCCACACGCGACGAACGCTTACCCGGACGGGCGACGCCGCCGCGACCACGCACCGGGCAGGGATCACGAAACCTGCTGGTAGCCGAAGGGCCCTGCTCCCGTGACACGAGGGCCGGTAGCGTCCGTCCATGATCCTCGCCGACCTCCAGTCGCGCCTGCGCATCGCGCTGACGAACACGCTCGTCGAGGAGTGGACGCTGTTCACCCCGACGACCGGCACCAGCCGACCGAGCGAACGCACCATCGCGTTCCACCTCGGCTGGTACGTGCGGCAGACGATCGAGCGCACCTGGAACGTCGACAGCGAGTACGACCGCTCCGGGATGATGCTGGAGTCGTCGGTGAAGTTCGGTGCCGACGCCGCGCACGTGCCCAACCTGATCGTCCACCACCGCGGCCTGCTCGGGCCCGAGCACAACCTGCTGCTCGTGCACGTCAGCGCCGACTCCGCGACCGCCGACGAGCCCGGCCCGGGCATCGAGACCGCCCAGGCGCTGCAGCGGAGGTTCGGCTACCGGTACGCGATGCTCCTGGACCTGCGCCTGCACACCGAGGGCCGACGCGCGTCGGTCACGCCCTACTGGCAGTGGGGCACCCTCGAGCACGGCCCGGAGACCCCTGGCCCGGTCCCGGTCTACACGCCACGCGTCCTGAGCGAGATCACCGAGCGCGCTCGCCGCGCAGGAGACTGACTAGCCCTCGAGCGGTTCCCAGCCGTGGTCCTCGCACACGGCCAGGAACGCCTCGGCGCCGGCGCCCCGCGCGGCCTCGGGGCTGCCGACGAGCTGCGCCAGCGGCTCGGCGAGCGGGGTGTCGCTGGCATCGGCGAGCGCCTCCTGCGCCGCCGCCACCGCCTGGTCGAAGCGATCGGCGTCCTGCCCGCCGTACGCCCAGACGCTGACCCGGTCGCAGGCCTCGGTCTCGGCACCCGACATCCCCGTCGCACAGGCGGCGAGCACGAGCACCGTCGCCGCGACCGCCACAGCACTCGAGTTCCGCATGACGCGAACGTAGCGCTGCTGAGCGGGTCAGACTCCGAGACGGCCGTCGGCAAGGGTGTAGTACGTGCCGCGCCGCTCGCCGTGCTTCTCAAGCCGACCGGACTCGACGAGCCGCGACAGCAGCCCGAGCACCTGGTTCCGCTCTAGCCCGGTCCTTCCTCGGACCTGCTCATTGGTCACCCGGCCCTTGCTCGCGAGCGTCAGGACGAGGGCTTCGAGCTCATCTCCGGCGAGCTGCAAGCCCGCCGGTGGGCCGAGCTCCTTTGCCAGCGTGTAGGAGGCACCACCGCGCTCACCGCTCTGCTGCAGGTAGCCAAGATTCCGCAGACGCTGGAGCGCGGCCCGGGCGTGCGTGCTGTCGACGCCGAGGAGCTCGCGGACGGACGTGTTGGTCAGAAGCTCACCGCGCGCCGCATGCAGCAGGAGCAGCTTGTCGTGCGCCTTGATCTCGCCACGCCGCTCGACTTCAGCGATCCAGGCACGTTCCTGGGGGGTCACCGTGCTGCCCAGCCTGAGGACGACCCCGACGTGGGCTCCATCCGCGTCGAACTCGGGCGGCTCGAGCAGCGCCGCTTCCATCGTGTCCTGCATGACGTCGACGCCGAGCCCCGCGTCTTCTGCGAGCCGGAACCGGCGCAACGCCTTGATGACATCGATGTTCCGCGCAGCGTTCTGCTGTCGGATGTTCTCGAGCGTGATCGGTTCGGGGAGCCCACCCGGGGACGTGATGACGACGCGATCCGGTCGCAGTTCGACTCGTACGGGCTGCCGTGCGTTCTCGTAGGTGCGGTGGGCCACCGCGTTCGCGACGGCCTCTCGCAGGACCGGTTCTGGGATCCTGGGCAGTTCGTGCCGGTGCAGACCGATCACGACGACGTCGGACCCCAGGTCGTCCATCAGTGCCTGCGTCGTCCGCTCGACCTGGTCGTTCACCGGGCCATCGATGTCGAACCTGCGGTCGTACACCTCTGTCTCGTCGCGGTACCGGAAGATCTCGACGTAGGCCTTACCCAGGATGTCGGCGGGCCGCGGTAGGAGGTACAGGACGCCGGCGACCGTGAGCATCGGCCCATCGGAGGTGCGCTCGACGAACCCCGTCTCAACGAGCCGATCCTCGATGCCGTCGGCCGACCACCCGTACGTGGATCGAAGCCGCTCCAGCAGCTCCGGATCCGCCATCGTCAGGGCGGCCTTGGTCGGGGTCGACTCATACCTCGTCAACGACCGCGCCGTGACGAACCTCATGAGCTCGTCGCCGATCAGCGCCGTGTTCATGGCCCCGCGCCGCACCAGGATGCGGCCATCGCGCATCTGCGCGAACCCCTCGCGCCGACGATTGACCGCGAGGACCAGCACGCCGCGTTCGCCGACGAGTAGCTCGTGCAGCTCGTAGCGTCCGGGGTTGTGTACCTGAGCTACGGCGCGGTGAGTCTTCGCCTGCTGCTCGCCGTCTGTCGTGATCCCGACGGCGCGACCGCCGTTGTCGACTCCCAGCAGCACGACGCCACCGTCGGTGTTGGAGAAGGCTGTGACTGCCTCTGCCACCTTCTCCGGCGGCACGCCTTGCTTGAACTCGACGAGATCACTCTCTGCTGGGAACCGCTCAGAGAACTCGGACTGCGTCATGACCATCGGGACATCCCGCGGTCCACGTTCATGGAAGGGTGGATATGCCAAACTTCTCTTGCCCCCTAGGTTGCCAGAAGAAGTATGGCATAAGGCGTCTTCGTCGGGACCGACACCACGAGCCACGACGTGTCAGGCACGCGGTCCGACGTCGTCGAGCGCTGCAGGACGACGTCGCCCACCCACGTCGCGAGACGAGGCAGAGGGGGGGAGAACGACGGCGAGACGTCCCTCAGGCACCGTCCCCGCGCATCACGAAGGGCCGCTGACCTGCGTCAGCGGCCCTTCGCATGGTGGAGCCAAGGGGACTCGAACCCCTAACCCCCTGCTTGCAAAGCAGGTGCGCTACCAATTGCGCCATGGCCCCCGGCTCGGCCAGGGGCCGAGGGGTCGGTCACTCGAAGGTGTCGGTGACCTCGGACCACAGGTCCCGCTCATCGCGGTCCTGCGCGACCTTCTGGTACACGACGTAGCCGACGGCGGCCAGGGCCACCAGGAGCAGGAGCTTCTTCATGGGTCCCCCACAGGTCGGGAGTGGGCCTAACAGGACTTGAACCTGTGACCTCTTCCTTATCAGGGAAGCGCTCTAACCGTCTGAGCTATAGGCCCGTGCACGACTGCAGCCGCAGCGCGCCGGACGAGACTACCTCAGCGCGTGCCCGCCGCCCAAACCGGCGCAGCACGCGCTGCCGTCCCGCGTGGTGGAACCGAGGATCACTCGTCCGTCATGGTCACGTGCAGCCCGCCGACGAGCGCCGCGACGATGTTGTAGAGGAACGCGCCGATGGTCGACAGCGCGGTCAGCAGGAAGACGTCGACGACGGCGACGAGGGTCGCGCCCGAGATCACACGCTTGAACTCGACGTACTGCAGGATGTCGATGTTGCCCTCGGTACCCGTGACCTGCGTGACCAGGTCGTCGATGTTCGTGAACACGTGCAGGCCGTTGAGCGTGTACCAGACCACGGCGACGGCGACGACGAGCAGGATGCCGAACGCGACGGAGAGCAGGAACGACAGCTTCATCACCGACCACGGGTCGATGCGCGAGATCGCGAGCCGCACGCGGCGCGGGCCGCCCGAGGACGTGACGGTCGGGATGCGACCGGTCTGCGGGCGCGCACCGGACGTGCCGGAGCTGGGCTGGGCGGTGGTCGAGGTGCGCAGCGGGACCGACGGCGGGGTGGTGCCGGTCGAGCCCGCGGCGGCCGGGGGCGCCGTGGGGGTGGTCGTCATGGCGGGGTCCTCGTGACGGGGCCGGGTGGCCGTGGAGATCGCGGTGCTCGTGGCTCCGGCCGCCTTCTTGATCCAGGCGGTGGTCTTGTCCACGGCCGCCATGAGCGGCGTGGGCGGGTCGTGCGGGGCGGAGCCCGGCGAACGCTCGCCGGACGTCACCTTCTCCTCGACGGAGGCCGCAGGCCTGCCGGACGACGAGTCCGCGCCCGGCTTGGGTCCCGATGAGCCGGGCTTCGGGCCCGACGAGGAGGCGGGGGAGGTGGCGGACTTCACCGCCGTCTTCTCACCCTGACCGGGTCCACCTGCGTCCCAGCCGGCCGGCGACGTGGCAGTGCGCGCCGACGAGGCGGACTGCTGGGTCGGTCGGTTGCGAGGCGGGATCGAAGGGGGAGCCGGGTCCGTCATGCGTCCTCCGCGGGCGTGTCGGTCGCGCTGTCGGCGCTCGTCTCAGCCGCCGAGCCAGGGCTGGTCTCGACGCTCGGCGCGCCACTGTCGCCGACCACGGTACCGGCATCGTCCGATTCCGGACGCTCGGTGTTGCGCGCGACTGCGATGATCCGGTCACCCGAGTCGGGCTTCGCGAAGATCACACCTTGCGTCGTGCGGCCCGTCGCGTGCACCTCGTCGACCGCGGAACGCACGACCTTGCCGCGCTCCATGATGACCAGCACCTCGTCGTTCTCGTCGACGACGAGCGCGCCCACGAGGTCACCGTTCTGCTCGGGCAGGTTCGCGACCCGGATGCCGTACCCGTTGCGCCCCTGCTGGCGGTAGTTCTCGACCGTCAGCGCGGTGCGCTTGGCGATGCCACCCTCGGTGACCGTGAACAGGAACGCGTCCTCGCGCACGACGTCGGCCGCGAGCAGCTCGTCGTCGCCACGGAACTTCATGCCCGTCACACCGCTGGTCGCGCGGCCCATCGGCCGCAGCTGCTCGTCGTCCGCCGTGAAGCGGATCGACTGCCCCTGACGTGAGACGAGGATCATGTCCTGGTCGGCGTCGACGATCCGCGCCGAGACGAGCTCGTCGGGACGACCCTCGTCGTCCTCGCGCAGGTTGATCGCGATGACACCGCCGGACCGGTTCGAGTCGTAGTCCGCCAGGCGGGTCTTCTTCACGAGACCCCGCTTGGTGGCCAGGACCAGGTACTCGGCCTGCTCGTAGTCGCGCAGCGCGAGCACCTGCGCGATCTTCTCGTCGGGCTGGAACGCCAGGAGGTTCGCGACGTGCTGCCCCTTCGCGTCACGGCCCGCCTCGGGCAGCTCGTACGCCTTCGCGCGGTACACGCGGCCCAGGTTGGTGAAGAACAGCAGCCAGTGGTGCGTCGTCGTGACGAAGAAGTGGTCGACGATGTCGTCCTCGCGCAGCTGCGCACCCTTGACGCCCTTGCCGCCGCGACGCTGCGCCCGGTAGTTGTCCGACCGGGTGCGCTTGGCGTACCCGCCGCGCGTGATCGTGACGACGACCTCCTCCTCGGCGATGAGGTCTTCGACGCTGACCTCGCCGTCGAACGGCAGGATGCGGGTGCGGCGCTCGTCGCCGTACTTCTCCACGATCTCGCCCATCTCGAGCGAGACGATGTCGCGCTGCCGCTGCTCCGAGGCGAGGATCTCGTTGTAGCCCGTGATCTGCGCCTCGAGCTCGGCGTACCGGTCGAGGATCTCCTGGCGCTGCAGCGCGGCCAGTCGGCGCAGCTGCAGGTTGAGGATCGCGTTGGCCTGGACCTCGTCGACGTCGAGCAGCTCCATGAGCCCCGTGCGTGCCTCGTCGGCGTCGGGGGAGCGGCGGATGAGCGCGATGACCGCGTCGAGCGCGTCGAGCGCCTTGAGATAGCCGCGGTAGATGTGGATCTGCTCTTCGGCCTTGCGCAGGCGGTACGCCGTGCGCCGGCGGATGACGTCGATCTGGTGCGTCGTCCAGTGCCGCACGAACGCGTCAATGCTGAGCGTGCGGGGCACGCCGTCGACGAGCGCGAGCATGTTGGCGCCGAACGTGTCCTGCAGCTGCGTGTGCTTGTACAGGTTGTTCAGCACGACCTTGGCGACCGCGTCGCGCTTGAGCACGATCACGAGCCGCTGACCCGTGCGGCCCGACGTCTCGTCGCGGATGTCAGCGATGCCGCCGACCCGGTTCTCGCGGACCAGGTCCGCGATCTTCTTCGCGAGCGCGTCCGGGTTCACCTGGTACGGCAGCTCGGTCACGACGAGGCAGATCCGGCCCTGGATCTCCTCGACCTCGACCACTGCGCGCATCGTGATCGAGCCGCGGCCCGTGCGGTACGCGTCCTCGATGCCCTTGTGACCGAGGATCGTCGCCGCCGTCGGGAAGTCCGGGCCCTTGATGCGCGCCATCAGCGCCTCAAGGAGCTCCTCGTTGCTCGCCTCCGGGTGCTCCAGGTGCCACTGGACGCCCGCGGCGACCTCGCGCAGGTTGTGCGGCGGGATGTTCGTCGCCATGCCGACCGCGATGCCCGCCGAGCCGTTGACCAGCAGGTTCGGGAACCGGCTGGGCAGGACCTGCGGCTCCTGGGTGCGGCCGTCGTAGTTGTCGCCGAAGTCGACCGTGTCCTCGTCGATGTCCCGCACCATCTCCATGGCGAGCGGGGCCATCTTGCACTCGGTGTACCGCGGGGCGGCCGCGGGGTCGTCACCGGGGGAGCCGAAGTTGCCCTGGCCCGCCACGAGCGGGTAGCGCATCGACCAGTCCTGGACCAGGCGCACGAGGGCGTCGTAGATCGCCGTGTCACCGTGCGGGTGGTACTTGCCCATGACGTCGCCGACGACGCGGCTGCACTTCGAGAACTGACGGTCCGGGCGGTAGCCGCCGTCGTACATCGCGTACAGCACGCGACGGTGGACCGGCTTGAGGCCGTCGCGCACGTCGGGCAGCGCGCGCCCGACGATGACCGCCATCGCGTAGTCCAGGTACGACCGCTGCATCTCGAGCTGCAGGTCGACCTGGTCGATCCGGCCGTGCTCGATGCCGTCGCCGTTCGGGATGTCGGTCACGTCAGTCCTTCGGTGGTGCGGGAGAAGCGGGGGAGGTCGTGGGCTCGTCGTCGGCTAGATGTCGAGGAACCGCACGTCCTTGGCATTGCGCTGGATGAAGCTGCGACGGGCCTCGACGTCCTCGCCCATCAGCACAGAGAAGATCTCGTCGGCCGCCGCGGCCTCGTCGAGCGTGACCTGCAGGAGCGTGCGGTGCTCGGGCGACATCGTGGTCTCCCACAGCTCCGAGTAGTCCATCTCGCCCAGACCCTTGTAGCGCTGGATCGAGTTCTCCTTGGGCAGGCGCTTGCCGGCGGCCTGGCCCTCGACGATGAACGCGTCCCGCTCGCGGTCCGAGTACACGTAGTCGTGCTCGGCGTTCGACCACTTGATCCGGTACAGCGGCGGCTGCGCCATGTAGACCTTGCCGGTCTTGATGAGCTCGGGCATGTACCGGAACAGGAGCGTCAGCAGCAGCGTGCGGATGTGCTGGCCGTCGACGTCGGCGTCGGCCATGAGGACGATCTTGTGGTACCTGAGCTTGGCGATGTCGAAGTCCTCGCCGATGCCCGTGCCGAACGCCGTGATCAGCGCCTGCACCTCGAGGTTGCTGAGCGCGCGGTCCAGGCGCGCGCGCTCGACGTTGAGGATCTTGCCTCGGATCGGCAGGATCGCCTGCGTGCGCGGGTTGCGCCCACGCACCGCCGAACCGCCGGCCGAGTCGCCCTCGACGATGAAGACCTCGCACTCCTCCGGGCGGTTGGACTGGCAGTCCTTGAGCTTGCCCGGCATGCCGCCCGACTCCAGCAGGCCCTTGCGGCGGGTCGCCTCGCGAGCCTTGCGGGCCGCCATGCGCGCGGCCGACGCCTGGATCGACTTGCGGATCACGTCACGCGCCTCGACCGGGTGCGAGTCGAGCCAGTCGCCGAGCTGGTCGTTGACCACGCGCTGCACGAACGTCTTCGCCTCGGTGTTGCCGAGCTTGGTCTTCGTCTGGCCCTCGAACTGCGGCTCGCCGAGCTTGACCGAGATGACCGCGGTGAGGCCCTCGCGGATGTCGTCACCCGTGAGGTTCTCGTCCTTGTCCTTGAGCAGGTTCTTGTCGCGCGCGTAGCGGTTGATCAGACCGGTCATCGCCGCACGGAAGCCCTCCTCGTGCGTGCCGCCCTCGGTGGTCGAGATCGTGTTGGCGTACGTGTGGACCGACTCGGAGTACGCGGTGGTCCACTGCATCGCGACCTCGACGGAGATCCGGCGCTCGGTGTCCTCCGCCTCGAAGTCGATGACGTCCGGGTGGACCAGGTCCACCTTCTTCGCCGAGTTGAGGTGCTTGACGTAGTCGAGCAGGCCGTCGTCGTACTTGTAGGACACGACGCGCGCGGCCGGCGCGCCGCCCTCGGCCTCGTCGCCCGGCTCGCCCGCGACCTCGTCGCCCGTGCCCAGGTGCTGCGGACGCTCGTCGGTGAGCGTGATCTGCAGGCCCTTGTTGAGGAACGCCATCTGCTGGAACCGGCTGCGCAGCGTCTCGAAGTCGTACTCGACGGTCTCGAAGATCGTGTCGTCGGCCCAGAACGTCTGCTGCGTGCCCGTGGCGTCCGTCGGCTCACCCTGGCGGATGCCCCCGACCGGCTTGCCGCCGTCCTCGAAGTCCATCTCCCACGTGAAGCCGTCGCGCTTGATGACGGACTCCACGCGCTTCGACAGCGCGTTCACCACCGAGACACCCACGCCGTGCAGTCCACCGGAGACCGCGTAGCCGCTGCCGCCGAACTTGCCGCCCGCGTGCAGGATGGTCATGACGACCTCGAGAGTGGGCTTGCCCTCGGTCGGGTGGATCGCGACCGGGATGCCACGGCCGTTGTCGACCACGCGCACGCCGCCGTCGGCGCGCAGCGTCACCTCGATGTGGTCGCAGTAGCCCGCGAGGGCCTCGTCGACGGAGTTGTCCACGACCTCGTAGACCAGGTGGTGCAGACCGCGCTCACCGGTCGAGCCGATGTACATGCCGGGGCGCTTGCGCACCGCCTCCAGGCCTTCGAGGACGGTGATCGCGTCGGCGTCGTAGCTGCCGCCGGACTCGGGCTGGGGGCTGGGCTGCTCGGCCACGGGCGGGGGTACTCCTCAGGATCTGCGAAACGCGCCGGAGGGGCCCGCCCGACTGCGAGGAGGGCAGATCACTCCGTGACGCTGGAGTTCCGGGCACCAAGGCGCCAGGAATGACCCTAGAAGTCTACCCGTACGGTGCGGCTGACCCCTCTGAAACACCGCGTCGCGGCGGACGGGTTCGGTGAAGGTCTCGCCTACCCGTACGTGTCGCGCACCCCGCGGCCCTTGACGCTGCGCGGCCCACGTCCGAATCCGGGTCCGCCGGGGCCCTGCACCTCGATCTGGACGACGACTCCTTCACCCAGCTCGTCGGCCAGGGTCCGCAGCATCGTCGGGACCGTCCACGTGAGGTTCGTCGCCCACGCGGTCGACTCCGCGCGCATCGTCAGCACGCCCGCGTCGAACGACACGTACTGCGTGTGCGACGCGATCTCCGCACCGAACAGCTCGGCCCACCGGGCCTGGATGGTCCCCGCCGTCACGCCGGGGGACCACGCGAGCTGCCCGACGAGCGCGTCGAGCGCCTCGCCGACCGTGCGCGGGTCCCGCCCGCCCGGCCGCGCGTCGCCGAGCTGGACCTCGCGCCGCGCGCCGCGGGGAGCGTCGCCCGGCCGGAGCCCTCGTCGGCGCGCGCTCTCCTTGGCGCGCCCCAGCGCCGCGGCCGCGACCTGACGCTCGGGCAGCAGCTCGACGAGGTCGCGCAGCACGTGAGTGCCGCTCGGCTGGTCCCGCTGGTCCCCGGCGGGGTTCCTGCGCGGGTGAGAGCGCTGGTCAGAGGACACGCGAGACCTCGCCGCCCATGACGTCGACGCGAGCGCCGGCGAGCGGCTCGGGGACGTCCGCGGGCACCGCCGCCGTGATGAGCACCTGGCGCGCGGGCGCGACGAGCTCGGCGAGACGCTCGCGGCGGCGCGCGTCGAGCTCGGCGAACACGTCGTCCAGGATCAGCACGGGCTCGTCGTCGGGATCACCCTGCGGACCGCCGGCCGCCAGGACCCGCCACGACGCGAGGCGCAGCGCGAGTGCGAAGGACCACGACTCGCCATGGCTCGCGTACCCCTTGGCGGGCAGGTCCGCGAGCGTGAGCACCAGGTCGTCACGGTGTGGCCCGACGAGGCACACCCCGCGCTCGATCTCCTTGGGCCGCAGACGACCCATCGCCTCCAGGAGCTGGGCCTCGACCAGGTCGACCCCGGCCTCGTCGTCGGCCGTGAGCCTGTCCGGCGCGTCTTGCAGAGCACCCTCGAGGGACGCGCGGTACGTGATGCGGGCGTCGCCTTGACCCGCGCTGACCTGCTCGTACGCCGCCTCGACGTGCGGCGAGAGCGCGCGGACGAGCGCGCGACGCTCGACGACGAGACGCGCCCCGAGCTGCGCGAGCTTGCCGTCCCACACGTCCAGCGTGCGCAGGTCCGCACCCTGACGCGCCCGGCTCGCCGCACCCGCGGACTTCAGCAGCGCCGACCGCTGCCGCAGCACGCGCTCGTAGTCGCTCACGGTCGACGCCATGCGCGGCGTGAGCTGCACCAGCAGCGCGTCGAGGAACCGACGGCGGCCGTCCGGGTCCCCCTTGACGAGCGCGAGGTCCTCCGGGGCGAACAGCACCGTGTGGAGCAGGCCGAGGACGTCGCGCGCCCGGACCGGGCTGCCCCCGTTGACCCGTGCGCGGTTCGCCTTGCCCGCGGTGATCTCGACCTCGACGACCGACGCGCGCGGCCGGCCCGGCTCGAGCTCGCGCACCACCTTCGCTCCCACCACCGCCCGCTGGCAGCCCGCCCGGATCAACGCCGCGTCGGTGGGGACGCGGTGGCTCGACAGCGTCGCGACGTACCCGATCGCCTCGACGAGGTTCGTCTTGCCCTGCCCGTTGGGACCGACGAGCGCCGTGATACCCGGCTCGAGCTCGAGCTCGGCGTGCGGGTAGGAACGGAAGTCCGTGAGGTGTAGGTGGGCGACGTACATCGTCTCTCGTCGGAGGTCTCGGTAACCGTCAGGCGGGGGTGCTCGTCGGGCGGGGTGCTCGTCAGGCGGGCGGGGGAGCACTCGGCGCGCTGCCCGCGGGCTTGACCGCGTGCCCACCGAACTGCTGCCGGAGCGCCGCGACGGCCTTCATCGCGGGGGACTCACCCTGCCGCGACGCGAAGCGGGCGAACAGCGCGGCCGAGATGACGGGCGCCGGGACGGCCAGGTCGATCGCTTCGTCGACCGTCCACCGGCCCTCGCCTGAGTCCTCGACCCAGTCGTCGATCGCCGCGAGTCCCGGGTCCTGCTCGAGCGCCCGCACCAGCAGCTCCAGCAGCCAGGACCGCACGACCGTCCCGTTGGTCCACGCACGCATGGTGCCGTGCACATCCGTGACCAGGTCCTTCGCGGCGAGGAGCTCGTAACCCTCGGCGTAGGCCTGCATGAGCCCGTACTCGATGCCGTTGTGCACCATCTTCGCGTAGTGCCCCGCGCCGACCGTGCCCGCGTGCACGAAGCCCTCCGCGCGGTCACCCGGCGGACGCAGCGCGTCGAACACCGGAAGGACACGCTCGACGAGGTCCGCGTCACCGCCGACCATGAGGCCGTACCCGTTCTCCAGCCCCCACACACCACCCGAGACTCCGGCGTCGAGGAACCCGACGCCCTTGGTGCGCAGCAGCGCCGCGTGCGGCTCGTCGTCCTGGTAGTACGAGTTGCCGCCGTCGATCACGATGTCACCGGCCGAGAGCAGGTCCGCGAGCTGCGTGATCACACCGTCCGTGATGCTCCCCGACGGGACCATGACCCACACGATGCGGTCACCCGCGGGCAGGGCGTCGACCATCGCCTCGAGCGAGTCGACATCCGTGACGTCGGCGTTGCGGTCGTACCCGACCACCTCGATGCCCGAGCGCCGGATGCGCTCACGCATGTTGGCGCCCATCTTGCCGAGACCGACGAGACCGATCTTCATGACGACCGTCCTTCCCTCGCTGCTGAGGCGGTGCCCCGCCGGCTCCGTGCTCTCACTGTGCCCGCCGACACCGGCTCACGCACCACGCGGCCGACGACGCGCTCCGGGTGCCGATCGGGCCGCACCGCTGGAGGCGCCGTCGAAGCAGGTCAGCTCGCGAAGCGGATCGGGACCAGCAGGTAGCGGTACGTCTTGTCGTCCTCGCTCTCGACCGAGCCCTGGCCCGTGAACTCGACCGGCTTGTTCGGGTGCGTGAACGACAGCCGCACGAAAGGCGTGTCCAGCGCTCCCAGCCCGTCGAGCAGGAACTGCGGGTTGAACGCGACCGAGATCTCGTCGCCCTCGAGGGTCGCCTCGAGCGCCTCGGACGCCTGCGCGTCGTCACCCTGGCCGGCGTCGAGCACCACCTGACCGTCCGCGAAGCTCAGCCGGATCGGGGTGTTCCGCTCGGCGACGAGCGCCACGCGCTTGGCGGCCTCGGCGAGCTGCGTGGTGCCCACGATCGCGTGGATCGGCGTCTCGTCAGGGAACAGGCGGCGGACCGCGGGGTAGTCGCCGTCGACGAGCAGGCTCGTGGACTGGCGGCCGGCGGCCTCGAATCCGATGAGGTCGACGCCGGCCCCGGTGGACAGGCTCACCGACACCGCGCCGGCGCTGCCGAGCGACTTGGCCGCGTCGGAGAGCGTGCGGGCACGCACCAGCGCGACGGTCGAGATGTCCGGCGACGCCGGGGTCCACGTGAGCTCGCGCAGCGCGAGGCGGTACCGGTCGGTCGCCAGGAGCGTGACCTTCTCGCCCTCGATCTCCACGCGCACGCCCGTGAGCAGGGGGAGCGTGTCGTCGCGGCTCGCCGCGACCGAGACCTGCGCGACCGCGTGGGTCAGCGCGTCGCCGTCGACCGTGCCGGTGACCGGCGGCATCACCGGGAGGTTCGGGTAGTCCTCGACCGGCATGGTGAGCAGCGTGAACCGGCTCGCGCCGCAGGTGACGACGACCTTCGTGCCGTCGAGCGTGACGTCCACGGGCTTGTCGGGCAGCGCGCGGGAGATCTCGGCCAGGAGCCTGCCGGAGACGAGGACCGTCCCGGCCTCGCTCACGTCGGCAGGGATCTGCGACCGCGCGGAGACCTCGTAGTCGAAGCTCGAGAGCTGGATGACACCGCTCGAGTCGGCCTCGATGCGCACACCTGCGAGGACCGGCACCGGGGGACGGGTCGGCAGGCTGCGAGCCGTCCAGGTGACGGCCTCGGCGAGAACGTCGCGCTCGACCCGGAACCTCATGGACCACTACCTCTCGTCGAACTTCGTCGTACGTGCGCGACGAGCGTCTGCTCGGCCGGTGATTCGTCCGTGGGCAGGCGCCGTCACGCGAACACTACGCGAGAGGTCCCACACCCGGAGTCGGTGGAGACCCGGTGATTCGAGGACGGGTGCGGACGCCTCCCGGCTCGTCGAGCTCGAGGCATCGAAGGTGTGTGGATTCCCATGACAAGAAGTTGTCGTCGTCGTCATCGCGTCTGTGCACTGTGTGGACAGAGCGGCGTCCGTGCAGGTCGGGCCGGGGCTCGTCATGTGCATGCAGCATGTGGACCGCCGGGGCGGACCGGTGCATGACGGGGGACGGCCAGATTCCTGTCGTTCGTCGTCCACCGGCGCGGCATCCTGCGTCCACATCACACGTCCCGTCGTCCACCGTCGTCCACAGGTCTGTGCACAGGTGTGTGTATTCGTCCCATGCATGTCTCGACCTGGGGATGAAGGTGCCCCCTGGAGCGTCCCGGTCTGTCCGGTTCTGTGGCGAAACGGTGCGCGCCCAGATGCCCCGGTCTGTCCGGATCGACGTCACTGCAGGTCAGCGGCAGATGCGCGGCCACGCAGGGCGTCGGATTGGCAATCGGGTGACGCGATTCACATGATCCCCAGGGTGTGACCTGCGGTTGTGGAAAAACCTGGGGAGAACTCCACAAGGGCTCCAGGCTGCGTCAGCCGCGGTTCTGCTGCTTGATCCGGTTCGTGAGCTCGGTGACCTGGTTGTAGATCGAGCGACGTTCGGCCATGAGCTCACGGATCTTGCGGTTCGCGTGCATGACGGTGGTGTGGTCACGGCCGCCGAACGCCTGCCCGATCTTGGGCAGCGACAGGTCCGTGAGCTCACGGCACAGGTACATCGCGATCTGCCGAGCCGTCACCAGGACGCGGGACCGGGAGGAGCCGCACAGGTCGTCGATCGTCAGTCCGAAGTACGCGGCGGTCTGCCCGATCACCTGCGTCGAGGTGATCTCCGTGGTCTGGTCGTCGGTGATGAGGTCCTTGAGGACGATCTCGGCGAGCGACAGGTCGACCTGCTGGCGGTTGAGGCTCGCGAACGCCGTGACCCGGATCAGCGCGCCCTCGAGCTCGCGGATGTTCGTCGAGATCTTGGACGCGATGTACTCCAGGACGTCCGGCGGCGCCTGCATGTTGTCGCCGCCGGCCTTCTTGCGCAGGATCGCGATGCGGGTCTCGAGGTCCGGCGGCTGGACGTCGGTGATGAGGCCCCACTCGAAGCGCGAGCGCATGCGGTCCTCGAAGCCGTTGAGCTGTTTCGGGGGCAGGTCGGACGTGATCACGACCTGCTTGTTGGCGTTGTGCAGGGTGTTGAACGTGTGGAAGAACTCCTCCATCGTCTGTTCCTTGCCCTGCAGGAACTGGATGTCGTCGATGAGGAGCACGTCGACCTCGCGGTAGCGGCGCTGGAACGCACCGGCCTTGCCCTCGGAGATCGAGTTGATGAAGTCGTTCGTGAACTCCTCGGAGTTCACGTAGCGCACGCGCACGCTCGGGTACAGGTTCTGCGCGTAGTGACCGATCGCGTGCAGCAGGTGCGTCTTGCCCAGGCCCGAGTCGCCGTAGATGAACAGCGGGTTGTACGCCTTGGCCGGCGCCTCGGCGACAGCGACCGCCGCGGCGTGGGCGAACCGGTTCGACGAGCCGATGACGAACGTCTCGAAGAGGTAGTTCGGGTTGAGCCGCGCCGGCTCGGCCTGCTGCCGACGCGCGTTCGGCAGGTGGTGGCCGCCGTTGCGGACGCCGTTCGGCTCAGGCCGGCGCACGTCGGGCTCGTGCGCGGACCGGTCCGGCTCGTCGCGGTGGGTGACGTGCTCGTCGTCGTCGCCATCCGCGGCCGACGGCTGGATCGTGGGCGCCGTCGTCATCGCACGCACCGCGGGGGGCGCGTCGTCGACGAGGTGCGGGTCGACGGTGATCGCGAACCGACCGTCACGACCGAGCGCGTCGTTGAGCGCGTCGGTGACCTCGGTGCGGACCTTCGTCTCGAGGTACTCCTTGGTGTACTCGTTGCCCACAGCAAGGATCAGTGTGCCGTCGAGGAGGCCCAGCGGCTGGGCGAGCCGGACGAACGCCAGCTGTCGCTGCGTGATGTCCGGGCTGGACTCGAGCGAGTTCACGACGTGATCCCAGACTCGAGTGAGCTCTTCGTCCTGTGCCACGTCCTACCTCGGGTCGTCTTGTCCGTTCGACGTGCGAGTCTCGCACGGAGCCTCTTCGTCCACACACTTGTCCACACCTGTGAGCCGGGCTCGGCGGCCTGTTCGCGGCCGCACAGATGTCGATCACGACGCGGCTCGTCGTCGAGTCGCGAGATCCGGCGCGCAGGGCGTGCGTGTGTCGCCATCCACAGGAGACGACGAGGCACGATGCTAGTGTCCACAGGGGCCCGCAGTCAGGGCCCGATGGGGTGACGAATGACTCGTCGCGCCTGGCCGGCCCGCGGTGCGGGGCTGTGACCAGGGCGTCGACCTTGCCGGGCCGGTGACGAGCCGCTCCGGACCGCCGGACGAGGCGCACGCGGGGCTCTGGTCGCATTTGACCGGCCCGCCGCCCACGGCGTACCGTTGCCCAGCCCTTTGATGGCTCCTGTCGGCGCGCCCAGACGCCGCACGCACCGCAGGTGCGTGTCCGCGAGGAGCAGTCGAGCCGGGGCAGAAGACCAGGTCGCGCGTGCCGCGCGCCCATCCGATGGACCAAGTGGGAGAACTCTCGTGAGCAAGCGCACGTTCCAGCCGAACAACCGGCGCCGGGCCAAGACGCACGGTTTCCGTCTGCGCATGCGGACCCGCGCGGGCCGCGCGATCCTCGCCGCTCGTCGGCGCAAGGGTCGCTCCGAGCTCTCGGCCTGACCCAGCGTCGGTGCTGCCCGCCGCGCACCGGATGCGTCGTTCCGCCGACTTCGAGACGGCGGTACGTCGCGGTGCGCGCGGCGGACGGGGGACGTTGGTGGTACACCTGACGAGTCGAACCGACCCCGGGCCTGATGGCCCGGTGGTCGGTTTCGTCGTGTCCAAGGGTGTCGGCAACGCCGTGGTGCGCAACCGCGTCAAGCGGCGGCTGCGCGCCCTCGTCGCGACCCGTCTGCACGAGCTGCCCGCGACGTCGGCGATCGTCGTCCGTGCGCAGCCTGCGGCGGCGACCGCGTCGTACCCGACCCTGGGTGCCGACCTCGACGGTGCGCTGCGCACCGCGGTCCGACGAGCGGAGGGCACACGATGAGCTCGATCGCTCGCGTCGCGCGGTTCGTCGTGCGCCTTCCCGGGAGGGCACTTCTCGGACTGCTCTGGGTCTACCAGCACACGATCTCGCCGCTGACGCCACCCACGTGCCGCTACTACCCCTCCTGCTCGCAGTACGCGGTGGTGGCGATCCGTCGCCACGGCGCCCTGCGCGGGACCTGGCTCGCCGGCCGCCGGCTGCTGCGATGCCACCCATGGACGCCCGGTGGCGTGGACGACGTGCCGCCCGCACGTTCGCCCCGCCGACACGACGTGGCGCACAGCGCCCACTGATACCCCGACAGGAGCTCTGCCCACATGGGTTGGTTCGACGGTCTGCTGCAGCCGATCATGGTCGCTGTCGCCTGGATCATGGTCCAGTTCCACTCGCTGCTCACGAGCATCGGCCTCGAGGCCGATGGCGGACTCGCGTGGACGCTGTCCATCGTCGGGCTCGTGATCGTCATCCGGATCCTGCTGATCCCGCTGTTCGTCAAGCAGATCAAGGCGTCACGCGGCATGCAGCTGCTGCAGCCCGAGATGCAGGCGATCCAGAAGAAGTACAAGGGGAAGTCGGACCCCGCGTCCCGCGAGGCGATGAGCCGCGAGACGATGGAGCTCTACCGCAAGCACGGGACCAACCCGTTCGCGTCCTGCATGCCGATCCTGCTGCAGTCGCCCATCTTCTTCGCCCTGTTCCGGGTGCTCAACTCGCTCAAGCCGCTGTCCGAGGGCACCTACGCGCGGGGCGACCACATCGGCCCGATGACCGCCGATCTCGCCGGGTCCGCCGAGTCGGCCACCGTCTTCGGCGCGCCCCTGTCGGGCACGTTCATGCAGGCCAACGGCGACATCCACATCCAGATCGTCACGATCATGCTCATCGTCGCGATGTCCGCGACCACGTTCTTCACGCAGCGCCAGCTGACGCGGAAGAACATGCCGCCCGCAGCGCTCACCGGTCCGATGGCTCAGCAGCAGAAGGTGCTGCTGTACGTGCTCCCGCTGATCTTCGCGTTCTCGGGCGTCAACTTCCCGATCGGTGTCCTCATCTACTGGACGACGACGAACCTGTGGTCGATGGGTCAGCAGTTCTACACGATCCGTCGCATGCCGGCGCCGGGCTCTGAGGCCGAGCGCCTGATGATCGAGCGTCGCGCTCGCCGCGGCAAGGCAGTCCCGGTGATCGAGGCCCCGTCGACCGTCGTCGACGAGAAGCCCCGTGGCCAGCGTCAGCAGCCGAAGCGCAAGGACCGCCAGAAGCCCCCCGTGGCCGGTGCGAAGGCGCCCGGCGCAGCCGCCGCGGCGCAGGCGTCCCCGACGTCCGACGCCCCCGTCGAGGACGCTCCGGTGACGGACGCTGCGGTGACGGACGCTCCCACGAAGGCTGCTCCCACCACGCGTGCGCCTGCGAAGGGTGCTTCCGCGAAGGGCTCGGGCCCGGGAGCGTCTTCCGGTGGGAGCCAGCCCAAGAAGCCAGGCCAGGGTGGCAAGAAGCCCCGCCCCAAGAACTGAACGCCGCTCCGCGGCCCAGCCACGTCGAACGGAGACAGCATGACCACCCAGCCTGACGCCGAGACCCCGACCACCCGCCTCGAGGAGGAGGGCGAGATCGCGGCCGACTACCTCGAGGAGCTCCTCGACATCGCTGACCTGGACGGTGACATCGACATCGACGTCGACCACGGCCGCGCCGCAGTCGAGATCGTGTCGGAGGACCCGTCCGATCGCTCGCTGCGCCGGCTCGCCGGACGCGACGGTGAGGTGCTCGACGCCCTGCAGGAGCTCACCCGACTCGCCGTCCAGGCGAAGACGGGGGAGCGGAGCCGCCTCATGCTCGACGTCGCGGGCTACCGTGCCGCGCGCCGCGAGACGCTCACGGGCGTGGCGAACGACGCTGTCGCTCGCGTGAAGGAGACCGGCGCTCCCGTGTCGCTCGAGCCGATGAACCCGTTCGAGCGGAAGGTCGTGCACGACGCGGTCGCCGCCGCGGGCTTTGTGAGCGACTCCGAGGGTGTGGAGCCGCACCGCTACGTGGTGGTTCGCCAGCCCTGACGCTCGTCGCTGCTCGTCTCGAGGGTGGTCCTCCCGTTGGGGAGGGCCACCCTCGGTCGTCTCACGCCGAGGCAGCGTCGCCGAGGGGCGAGACAGCGTGGTGGCGATTGCGTGCGACGGACCCGCTGTCGCGCGTGCGTGTCGCTGGAGCCCGCGCCGTCTCGTTTCACGTGGAACACGACCCGGTTCTGGCGCGGTGTGTGGTCACGAAGTCTCGGCGACACCGGCGCAGGGACCTGACCTGCCCAGCGCCGCGGGGGGGGGGGGGGGGCCCTTGGCCCCCTCCCCCGGCGGCGGGTGAGCGCGGGGCGGCCCCGAACGAGACCCCGGGGAGAGCATGGCGGGGGCGCCGCCCCCCCCCCACGTCCCCGGCCCCCGGCGGGGGAGCCAAGGGCCCCCCCCCCCCCCCCCCGCGGCGCTGGGCAGGTCAGGTCCCTG